>OMDM01000498.1_pt1 | contig 15860 bp, 10 predicted proteins | sample 1673801 | NCBI WGS metagenome assembly OMDM01 (sample SAMEA103958127, study PRJEB25191) | human gut metagenome | biome: human-associated habitat [ENVO:00009003]; feature: intestine environment [ENVO:2100002]; material: feces | place: Germany | collected 2013/2015 | reverse complement strand
AGGTAAACAAATGTATCAGATTTATGACAATCTGCTTTATCAAAAACGCAATAACTCTTAGAGTGCTTATTTGCCTTGTATCAGTTTTTGTTGCTAAAAGGTAGAGTTAGTTGATTGAATAAAAACAAAATTAAACGAATTTAAAAGGGTATTAAAGGGGTGTTTGAAACATCCCTTTTACTTTTACCTTTAAAATTACAGATTATGGTTATAAGGTCCCGAATTTCGGGGGCTTTTAATATTGCTCAAATATCTGAGCATACACACAATTGCTAATAAATTGAAAGGAGCAAACAAATGGACTTAATGGAAATTTTAAAAGCCCTGTTTGGCGGCGAAGCTTTGACATTTGAACAGTTTGCAGAAAAGGTAAACAATGCGGCAGAGCTTCTTTTCAAGATGGCTCAGGCTCTTTCACAGGTCGGATACGAAAAGTACCGCATCACAGAAGAACACAAGGATACTTCGGCAATGTTCGATGAGGTCCAGGAAGACTATGTAGTTATAAACGCAAAGGTCGAAGAAGTCAACACGGCAATTGCGGCATTATCCGACGAGTTTGATCTTCTTCGCGAAAAAGCAAATGAGTCTGCTAAGGCGGTTGCTCAGACAGACTCGATCCTGAAATACATACAGAATGTTGCCACTCAGATGACCTTGCTCGGCTTCAATGCTTCAATAGAAGCAAAGCACGTCGGCGAAGCAGGCGCCGGCTTCAATGTAATTGCACAGGAAGTACGTCAGCTTGCAGAACAGACTTCCAATCAGACACGCAGTATCGAAGACGTACTCGGTAGCGTACGCTCCTCAATTTCTGCTATCGACAAGGAAATTGCAACCGCAGTAAGCAAGATAGAAGCCAATGTTGCTACAGTAAAGGAGCTCAGTGACAAGATCACCGAAACTTCCAAAAAGATAGATAGTATCAGCAAGGCATAAATAAATTCAGATAAGCAAGCAGCTCGTCGCAGAATATTCTGCGGCGAGCTTTTTGCGTTTATATGGCAGCGGATAAAAAGCAACGGCTCTGCAAAAGCAGAGCCGTCATTATTATTAAGATCAAGAATTATTCAACAGTCTTGTTGAGTTCTGCAAGACGAGCGTCTATCTGACCCTGATACTGTTCACGGAAAGATGTGTAAGATTCACCTGTCATGTACGGGCCCTTTGTGAGCTGTTCTACAGGGTTATCCTGGTTGTCTGTGCTTGCGATATCCTGACCGATACCGTTCTTGAAGTCAAATACGCCTGTGAATGTCGTGGGATCCTTCATTGTATCAAGTCTGTCAAGCAGTGTATCTGTCCAGTCATACTCAGCCTTGGACTGCTCTCTGCCTGCCTTCTGTATTTCGGGATCGTTTGAAGCAACTAAGTTTGCATAGATCCATGCCTTGTAGCCGTCTATGTTCTTAGAACCTGCAACGAGCATTATAGAATCCTGCTTCATGCTCTGATAATACTTATCAGAACCGTCCATCTGAGGGAAGGGAACGAAGTTGATCTCATCGTCATCCCACTTCTGTTTCTTCTTGTACAGTCTCCATGTTTCCTCATATCTCCATGTACCGTCTTCAAAGAACAGTGTGTTGCCGTTTACCCACTCGGGATAGCTGGGTGCCCAGTTGTTATCGATATCTCTGGGGTAACGGAGCTGTTCCTGTGTGTTATCGAATGAACGAATCATATCAAGGCACTTTTCGATGTTAGCATCATTAAGGTGACTTACAAGCTTACCGCCTTCAAGTGCGATAAGAGGTGTACCTGTCGTGCAGACAAAGTTGTTTTCGGGGTGGTAACCGTCAAGTACATACTTGCCGTTATCGGGATCTGAGAACTTTCTTGCCATTGTCAGGAATGTTTCCCATGTCCACTCACCCTTTTCATAAAGCTCCCAGGGATCGTCAAGACCTGCTTCTTCAACAGTTGACTTTTTGTACCACAGGAAGCTTGTGGGAACAAGACTCATAATAGGGCAGTAGTTCTTGCCGCCCCAGTTGAACTTGTCGATAGCTTCTTTATAATCAGCCCAATCATCTGTTGTGAAATCAATGATACCGTCAAGGGGCTGGAAAAGGTTCTGATATACGCTGTAAGGATAGTTGCAGATCTCAAAGGGGAAGCAGTCGGGGGAATCATCTGACTGTACGAGCTTTGAAAGGCTGGTATATCTGTCCGCATAGCTTGAAACCTTGACGTTTACAAATACGTTTTCATCCGCTACGCTCTCATAGCCTTTAGGCTTGTTCTCGGGTGTGCCGTAAAGCTTCTTGAATACCTCTACTGCGGGAGAAGCCTCCTGAATGTCCCACCATGCCATCCACTTGATCTTTGTGTCAACCTTGATGTCCTTATAATTTTCGCCGGCAGAAACATTGTTAACTGCGCTCTGAACGCCTTCGTTCTCAGACATCTGCTTCTGTGTTTCGCCTGTTGTAGAAGCAGCTGAGCTGTCTGTTGTTCCGCTTGTTGTTGCGGGTGAACCGCTGCCTGAACAACCAGAAAAAGCTGTTACGGCAGATACGAGTGCTAATGCGCCTGCAATAGCCTTGGTATATTTTCTCATCTTTAATCCTCCTGTAGATTTTCTGTACCTGAGTACAGATTTGCGTATTATTACAATTACTATTATAACAAAATTGCTGTCACACCGTCAATAAACATTTTGCAGTAATTTAGCTAAACAATTTTGTGAAAATAGCACAATCGAAGCACGTTAATTTAGGTTAATTAGCTAAATTTCAGTTTATTCTGCTATTCAGATCCTCCAGATATGCCTCAATGGCAGGCACATACTCCCCTTTCACTTCATCCTCCAGATTCTTTTTGTAATCCTGACCTTCCATATAACACCAGTCGTCCATCTCGTCGATATAGCTTTCGCCGCAGTACAAAGGATTCGGATTGCTGCATATCTGCTTAAATTCTATAACCGGTACAAATGTTGCCGGATCGTTTATCCTGTCCATTCTGTCAAGCAATCTGTCGGTCCAGCCATATTCGGATTTTGCATTCTGACGTGCAATGTTCTTTTGCTCTTTGTCACTATTTGCCAATGAGCCGGCATAGATAAGCGACTTATACCCCTCGGCATTCTTTGAGCCTTTCGGGAACATAAACGAATTGATGATTATGCTCTGATAATAAGTCTGTTCATCATCACAGCGCGGGAACGGAACAAAGCTTATCTCATCATCGTTCCAATTATTCTTATTCTTGTAGAGCTGCCATGTTTCATCATATCTCCAACTGCCGTCGTTATAGAACAAAGTGTTGCCGTTCGCCCACTCAGTGTAGCTGGGTGACCAATTATTTACAACCTCCCGCGGATAACGGTAGCCTTTCTGAGTTGTTGCAAACTGACGGACAAAATCCATGGCTTTTAATATCTTTTCGTTTCTGAAATTACCCACGAGCTTTCCGTCGTTCAGCCCGACAAGAGGTACGCCGGTCGTTGTCCAAAGATATATATCTGCGCTATAGCCGTCTATAGCATATTTTTCCTTTTCCTTGTCTGTAAACTTTTCCGACATTTCAATGAACTTGCTCCACGTCCATTCGTCTTTTTCATAAAGCTCCCACGGGTCTTCAAGACCGTTTTCTTTGATAGTAGAAGTTTTGTACCACAAATATTCCGAAAGCTTAGCGTCATACACAGGGGCAAAGTTGCTCCTGCCGATCGTTGTCTTCTTCTGCGCCTGCTCATACTGTGCAAATTCGGCGAGTGAAAAATCAATTATATCATCAACCGGAGCAAACAGTAAATTGCTGTCATGGTCAATCGAATAATACGGGAACATTGATTCGCAAGGGAAAGCGTCCGGCGAATCGTCTGACTGTATGAGCTTTGCAAGATCAAAATACCTTTCTGAGTAATTGCTCACCTTTATACTTACAAACGGCTCTTCATCAGCCGTACTCCCCGAACTGCTCTTCCGGTATTTAATTTTCTCATACCCTGAGGGTATTTTTTCCGGCACACCGAAAAGCTCCTTATATGTATCGGCAACATTGCTGTTGTTAAGGTCATACCAGCCGAGAAATTTCACCTTTGTGTCGACCTTGATATCCCCTATAACGTCCTTAACGGACTTGCTTGCGGATACAGTGTCGTTACTGCTGTCGGTGCTGTCGTCTGTTCCCGCATTTTCCGAAGCGGCGGGATCGCTGTCCTTTATTTGCGTACTGCTGTCAGGAAATGTACTGCCCGAGCAGGCGGTTGTCAGCATTACCGCTGACAGGATAATTGCGGATAGCTTCTTTGTGTGTTTCATAAATAGCTCCTTTGATGTAGTGTGAAATGAATTTTATTGCTGAGTTACGATATTTTCTGCTGATTTGTTGATGCTGTCTGTTGCTTTATCAAGCTCCTTGATAATGTCCGGTCTTTCTTCGGTAATAAACGTTCTGTAGTCCTTGCCGTGCACATATGAGCTTTCTGAAAGTATGTCAACAATGACATCGATCAATGCGGTAGGCGGTACTTCACGGAAATAATCACGGCAATCAACTACCCACTCAAAAGAATCGGGACGGTTTATCTTATCCATTCTGTCAAGAAGCCTGTCGTTCCAATCATATTCGGTTTTCTTTTCCTCACTGAGCCGTGTCTGTGCAGAGCTGTCGTTATATAAGTATGCCGCCGAATATACAAGCGCCTTATAGCCTTCGATATTCTTTGAGCCTATCGGGAGCATATAAGTATCTTGAGCGCAGTTATACTCCTGATAATACGACTGTTCATCATCGCAACGGGGGAAAGGAATGAAATTGATCTCATCATCGCTCCATTCATTCTTTTTCTTATAAAGCCGCCAGGTTTCGTCATATCTCCATGTACCGTCATCAAAAAACAATGTGTTGCCGTTTGCCCATTCGGAATAGCTTGGTGACCAGTTATTTTCTTCTTCTTTGGGATATCGCAGATTTTTCTGAGATGTGGCAAACTGACGCAAAAAATCCATTGCGGAGATTATCTTCTCATCATCGGCATTGCTTTTAAGAAGACCGTCTTCTATACCGATAATTCCCTTTCCGATAGTGGCAAGAATGCCGCGTTCAACAAAATATCCGTCAACGCCGTATTTCTTTTCTTCGCTGTCGCTGAAGCTTTCGCACATACTAAGGAATTTGCTCCACGTCCACTCGTTCTTTTCGTAAAGCTCCCACGGGTCTTCAAGCCCTGACTTTTTTATAACACTGCTTCTGTACCACAAAAGCGAGTGTGGGGTACTGCTGAATATCGGCACATAATCGTTTCCGATATATTTCAACGATTGCTGTATCTTGCTGTATGGAGCAAATTCTTCCGTTTCAAAATCTATGATATCTCCTATAGGCTGAAAAAGCTTATCTGCTCCGACAGAGCAAGGCATTCTTGATATCTCAGCCGGGAAAGCATCGGGAGAATCTCCTGATTTTATCAATTTTTCAAGCGTATAATATCTGTCAACATAACTGCTCAGATAAACATCTATAAACGGTTCTGTATCGTTACCGGAGCTGTCTTTTTCATAACCCTCCGGATTTTTCGGAGGCACACCGAAAAGCTCTTTGTATGCGCCTGCAACATCTCCGTTATTAAGGTCATACCAGCCGAGAAATTTCACCTTTGTGTCGACCTTGATATCCCCTATAACGTCCTTAACGGACTTGCTTGCGGATACAGTGTCGTTACTGCTGTCGGTGCTGTCGTCTGTTCCCGCATTTTCCGAAGCGGCGGGATCGCTGTCCTTTATTTGCGTACTGCTGTCAGGAAATGTACTGCCCGAGCAGGCGGTTGTCAGCATTACCGCTGACAGGATAATCGCGGATAGTTTCTTTGTGTGTTTCATAAATAGCTCCTTTGATGTAGTGCGGAATGTTTCTTGTCGGTTAAAAAAGTCTGTTTGATAATTATCATATATTTAATTCTGTTTTAATTGTATCACATATCCGCGACACGGCTCAATAGAAATATTGTACTAAATTAACCGCCGCGTTTTGGGCAGAATAAACAGAACACCCTTGTACCGTCTGCACGGCAAAGGGTGTTCTTTATGTTTATATGAGGAGAATTTTTATGCTTGTCATTCGTTATCAGGGCTTTGTCCGGTACTGTCCTGATATTCGCCGATTATCGTTTTATAAAGCTTTTCTGCACGGCTCACGTTTTCATCGGGTATATAATATATTGCTCCTCCGAAAGCGTTCATAGACGGTTCGGTCATCACATATTTCTTATCGGAAAGCACTCCGTCCGTGTAGAAGTCATACATTTTGCACAGCTTTTCAAATTCGGTCACCGCTTCGCTGTCTGCAAGACCGTATGGAACAGCGGCCATCTCTGCATTGACGGCATATACCCAATCCGAGCTGTAAGAAACCTGGTATGGCGAGAGTATTTTTTCAATTTTATATATATTGTAGTCGGTTTCCACTCCTACGCTTGTGTTGTATTCGTCGCTGCCGGACTCTGTGCCTGCTTCCGTATTGTCATATTCGTACTTAGCAGTCCTTAAAGCACCGATTATTTTTTCCCTGCGCGATGTCGAATTATCCTTGTTTTCCAGTATGGCAAGCGATTCCTTGCAGTTCTCTCTGATCTCAACGCTCATTGAGGAATAAGTTGCATCAGCGAGGACAAAGTCGAGCACTGCAGCGAGTTTTCCTGTGTTTCTGCCCGCTTTCATATCATTTTTCAGCGCCTTAATCAGCTTTTCGTTAAGCTCCGTTTTAAGCTTTCTTCCGTACAGCTCACCGTCATCGCGGTGGGAAATAATATCCCAACCGTTTCCTGCGCTTCCGAAATACTCAAAAAATGACTGATATCCGTCACTTTCGGACATGGCGCATCTCATATCGTACAGCTTTTTCGCATATTCTGCGCTCTTATCCTTTTGGATATTGACATTAAATGTTCTCGTCACAACGCTTCCGTCTTTGAGGCGATATTTAAAGCTCACAGTAGTATAGTCGGTATATTGATCGTCCGGCGTACTGATGTAATGAACGACCCCGTTGCCGCCTGCACGCGCATAACCGTTATTGACTATGAATGAATGATAATCGGTTATCGCTTTGATCGATCTTTCATCGTCAAACTCCTGAAATCCGTTGTTGACTATACCGCCGCCGCAAAATTCATTGAAAGCCTTTGACGTTGAAACGCTTACGTTGTCTACAAAAAACGCAGATGGTACATAGTGTTCAAGCCCGAAAATGTCATACGACCTCATAACAAAGCACAGCAGTAACGAGCCTGCAACCGCACAGCCATATCTTACAAACGACTGCCACAGCTTGCGTATTTTTCTGCCGTGCGTCAATTCCGCCAGAAGATACAGAACAATGCTTATTACAAGGCATGCTACATATGCCGTTATGTTATTTTCATGCAAGCCTGTTGTTCCTGTTATATTTGCAAAAACAGTCACAACAAGACCCAGTGTTATTATATGATACGGCAGTTCAAACACGAACGGCGAGCCTGTCTTTTCAGCTTTTCTCAGCCTTGTTGCAAGATAAGCAAGACCGAGATAAATTACAAACAGTACTGCAAGTACCGTTATATTGCGCACACTGAACACCGAGAACATATCGCTCTGCCACAACGTTCCCTCCATCTGATATTCAACATACTTATATGAGTTGAAGAAAGAACCGATGAACGAAAAAACAGGACCGAGCGGTGCGGCATACATTGCCAGTGAAAAAATCTGTTCATCGCTTGAAACACTGGTCAGTCTGCCCATGATTATGCGGGCAAACGAAACAACAGCCATTGACAATACCACCATACCGAGTACGGAATAGATAATGCTGTCAGCCGTTCTACCGGCGCAGGCGTTTATCATCACGCAGAAAGCATACATAAGCGCCTGAACAATAACAATTGAGATCAGCAAATAAAGCACTACACCGGCAATATCCTTATACACTATCAAATTTGTCGCACGATAAAACGCATCTATATCCACAGTGCAGTTACCGTTGTTATATATTTGCGTTATCTTGTCCGATAGCGCGATTTTACTTGCAGAGGTTACCACTGCGCTTACCGCACCTGTCAGCAGTGTGGGAAGAATGCATATGACAGAACCCGAAAGCAGGTCGGCAAAAAATCTTTGGGTAGTACCGAGCGGAAGCGGTAAAATCATATCTGCGTCACACTTTTTAAGATTGTAGCCGAATATGACGTTTGATACCACAAATGGCATTATCAGAAATATCACGACCGACACGACCGATACTATGACACCGGACATCAAAATCGTATCAACAGTGCCCAGAGTTTCCTGTATATTATCCAAATTGAATACACCTGCATTTATAAAATCGTTGAGTATTCCGGTACAAACAGAAACGCAGACGGCAAATGTCGGTATACCGAGTATGCTGAATATCAAAGAAAGAATAAGCAGATTTTTGTTTTTGAACAGCTTGTATCTGAAATAGCTGCCGAAGTAGCTCTTTTTACTTATCGAGTTCTGAGCTGTCATAACCGAGTCCCTCCATTTCGTATATGAATATTTCGTTCAGCGTGAGCGGTATCACATCGCAGAATTTTGCACCCTTTTCGCTCATTATACGGCAGACATTCTCAGGCTCACCCTTAACAATAAAGCTCTGTACACTGCCTATCGTATTTTCCGACAGGATTTCAAGCTCCGGGAAATCAGCGGCTGTCTTTACGCCGTCAAACGAAACCTGTATCTTATGCAGATTGCCTTTTATGCAGTCAAGCTCACGGTCAAATACCACTTTGCCCTTATGTACGAGTCCCACACTGTCGCAAAGCTCCTCGATTTCCGTAAGGTTGTGTGAAGAAATCACAACCGTGCTGTTATTCTCCGCCATAGCGTCAAAAAGCATTTTTCTGACATTTATTCTCATTGTAGGGTCAAGTCCGTCAAATGCTTCATCAAGCAGGAGAATATCGGTAGATGCCGCAAGTCCGCATATAACCGCCGCCTGCCGCTTCATACCTTTTGAGAATGTAGACATACGCTTGTCGCGCGGTAGATCCACAACAGTCATAAGTCTGTCGAACTTCTCTTTTGAAAATGTCGGATAGAATACCTCGTACATTTTTCTCATATCCTCGGGGGTCATATTAGCATACTGCTCAACATCGTCGCTTACATAGAATATCCTCTGTTTTACCGCCACGTTGTCATAGATCTTTTCCCCATCGACCGTAGCACTTCCGCTGTCCTGCTTGTATATTCCCGCAAGAATACGCAGAAGTGTTGATTTTCCCGCACCGTTCGAGCCGAGCAGTCCATAGGCACTGCCGCTTTTTACATTAAGCGTCATATCGTCAAGAGCAAGAAAATCGCCGAATTTCTTAGTTACCTTTTCTACGTTTATCATATTTCACCCTCCTTATTTGAAACGGCGTTAATTACTTCAGTCATCATCTCTTCGGTAAGCCCTGATTTTTTCGCATCGATCACAGCCTGACGAAATTCCTCTGCTGCTTTTTTCAACACGGCAGGAGAATATTGTGAACGCTCCGCAACATAACTGCCCTTTCCCGGAAGAGAATATATAAGCCCTCTCTGTTCAAGCTGTCTGTAGGTCTTCTGAACAGTGTTCGGATTTATCGTAAGCGCTTTCGCGACTTCCCGCACAGCCGGCAGCTTTTCATTTTCCACCATTTTTCCTCCGATTATCAGCTCTGCTATCCTTGCTTCAAGCTGTTCGGACAAAGGTATTCCGCCTTGAAGTCTTAAAGAAAACATACTGCACCGCCTTTCGTGATAACTGTACTGTTTGAGTTAGTACAGTTGTATAATAACATGGATTTATGCGTTTGTCAATAGGGTTGAGGAAATAATTTAATGGAGTATGGGGGGAGGTGATGGCTTGCGGAAAAGCAAGCTATTTCAGAATTTGCGAAAAACTGTTGTTCTTTTTCTGTAATGCTATACTGTCTATATTACAATGTACCTTAGTACAATTTTAACAACGGCATTGGCTAGTGATTGTATGTCGACAATTGAAAGACAAGCGAAACATTTGCAACGCAATAATACCGTAAAGCCTGTATAAAACACAAAGAACTCCGGCTGTTACACCGGAGTCCTTTGCTTTGGGGAAATATATATGAAAATCGAAGATAGCAATTATAAATGTCAGCGCTTATCCTCAGCCGATCTTCTTGCTGTCGTTTCGCTCTCTCGCTGACTGTAGTTATATAATAATGCTTGTTCGTGAAATTAAAAGAATAGTTTTGTGTAAATTAGATGAAAAGTGAACTCGTTTTTTGTCAAAGTTTCACAATTCTACATTATTACACCGCCGCCGAGCACTGTATCGCCGTCATAGAACACAACGTGCTGACCGGGCGTTACCGCTCTTATTCTTTCATCGAACACTACTTTGACCGTATTGTTATCCTGAGGATATACCGTGCACGGCTGTTCGGTCTGTCTGTAGCGCGTCTTTGCCTTGCACTTAAACCCGCTTTCGGGATATTCAAACGCTATCCAGTTAAGATCGTCTGCATACAGGGTATCGGTGAAAAGAAGCTCGTTTTCGCCGAGGGTCACGGTATTATTATGGGCATTTTTCCCGATAACATACATCGGTTTACCAAAGCCCGTGCCTATGCCTCTTCTCTGCCCTATAGTATAGAATATAACGCCCTTGTGCCTGCCTATAACGTTGCCGTTTTCATCGAGGAAATCGCCGTCGGGGTAAACCTTGCCTGTATAGCGCCCGATAAAGCCGGCGTAATCGCCGTCGGGGACGAAGCAGATATCCTGGCTGTCGGGCTTGTTGCTATTGATGAGCCCGCTGTCGGCGGCTATGCGTCTTATCTCGTCCTTTGTCATTTCGCCGAGCGGGAAAACACTTGCGGCAAGCTGCTCCTGGCTTAAGCGATACAGCACATACGACTGATCCTTGGCGTTGCTTGTGCCGTCAGCGTTTATCGCTTTCTTTAACAGCCATCTGCCGCTTTTTTCGTCATAGCAGCTGCGGACATAATGACCGGTCGCAATGTGGTTTATACCATGGTTTTTTACTGCGTCAAGCAATGCACCGAACTTGATGATCTCGTTACATTCAACGCAAGGGTTCGGGGTCCTGCCGGACAGATAGCTCTGTACGAAACTTTTCTGTACCGTATCGGAAAACAAATCCCTCATATCAAGCAGATAGTGCGGTACGCCGAACTTTGCCGCTATAGCCTTTGCGTCCTTGATGTCGCTTGCCGAACCGCAAAGTCCTGTATCGTCAGCCGCCCGGCTGTCGTGAAGCTTCAGCGTGTAGCCGCTGACATCATATTTATCCTTTAACAGTACCAGAGCTACCGAGCTGTCTACTCCGCCGCTCATCGCTATTGCCAATTTTTCCATAATGTTATCCTTTACAAATTACCGCCGCTGTGTTTTTCACGGCGGCGGTGCTGTTGCAATAATTTACTTTTCTTCGTTTCCCGCAAGCTGTGAGGGGTGCTTTTTGAAGAAGTCAACTCTCGGCTCAAGGAACTTAAGCTTGTGCTCGCTCTCACCCTTGCAGAAGTAGTCCATTCCTTCAAAGACATGATCCCAGCTCCAGAAATCTTCACAGAAGCCGAGGTACTCACGGAGCATCTCTGTGCCCTCGGGAGCGAGGGGGTGCAGGAGAAGTGCCGCTGTTCTTATATAGTGGAACACGTTGATAAGCGTCTTTTTACGAAGCTCGTTATCATCTGCCGCATCAGCCTCACGGCTGAGCTTTGACCATACCTTGCTGGACTTTCTTACAAGCGAGTCAAGTACATAAGTCACCTGATGGAACTCAAACTTATACATATAACGCTCATATTCGAGGATCGCCTTTTCGCACTCGGCGATAACATCGGAATCGGGTGTGCCTACAGGCATCTTGCCGTCAAAATACTTCTGAGCGTAATAGAAGCAGGAGCGGATCGCTCTGTTGAATACGTTTGAAAGCAGGAAGCCCTCTTTTACAACGGGGTCGTTGTCCTCAGGTCTGGCATCGGGATTGTAGGGCTTAGGCTGGAAGCTGACGCTCCTTGTGCCGAGTCCAAGTCCGAGCCAGTGCATACGGAGCTGTTCTGCCGTATAGTAGTTAAGCAGGTCTGCCGCCATGGGAGGCTTTATAGAGCCGCTGCTGCTTGCCTTCTTGTCAAGGAACAGAATGTGGTTGTTGGCAACGAGGATAGGCAGCTGCATCTCGCCGTCCTCGGGGTCTGAGGTTATCTCACCCTTTTTCAGTGCCATAAACATTGCCATTTCGGCAACACCGTAGAAGTAGATGTTATCCGAGCCGATGAACTGATATACCTGTGCGTCCTTTGAGCACCAGTAATCCTTGTAGTGCTCCATATCTATACCCTTGCTCTTGAGATAAGCGCAGGTGAATGAGATAGGTGCCCACAGCGACTCAGGCCATACCCATACGGTAAGTCCCTTTTCATCTTCAAGGTCGGGTGCTTTTACGCCCCACTCAATGTTACCCGTAAGTCTGAACGGAACAAGCGTCTTGCCTGTTCTGAAACGCAGACCGTGGTGCGCCATTATCTCGGTAGCGGTATCGCGCTCATCAAGGGTGTCGAAGCATATCGTGAATGACGGCTTCTTGGGGTCATCGGTCAGTGTATGATGTGCAAGAAGATCCTTTATCTTTTCATAGTCTTCACGCAGTTCCTTTTTGATATGGACAACGGGCGGTTCAAGGAACTCACCGATAGTTTTTGAAACAAGCGAACGGACGTTAGGCATCTTCTTTATTCTGTCAACGTATTCGCCGAGGAGCTTTGTGTACTCGGTAAGGCGGAAGTACCAGTTCACAACGTCACGCATTACGGGGGTTTCGCCTGTGAGCGTGCTCTTGGGGTCGATAAGACTTGACGGCATATACTGATGTCCGAGATCGCACTCGTCCGCATAGCCCTTTTCGGACTGACAGCCGAGAACGGGGCACTTGCCTATTACCTGTCTGCCGTTTAAGAAAACGCCTGCCTTTTCGTCATAGAACTGCGAGGTGGTGATCTTTTCAAGCTGACCGTTTTCATACAGTCTTCTGATGAACCTGTCGGACACGGTATTGTGTATCTTGGCAGGCTCGTCAAGTGCCGATGCGCCGAAAAGATCAAGGCTTATGTCGTAATCTCTGAGCGTTTTTTCCTGGCTCTCATGGTTCTTTCTGACAAAATCTTCAATAGTACCATCAAACTCTCCGCTTTCCCTGAGCTTTCTGTAGCTTTCGGCTATAGGTGAGCCATAGCAATCCGTACCGGATACGAAAATCACGTTATCCTTACCGATACGGTCACGCAGAAATCTTGCATAGGTATCGGCAAAGACGAACACACCGCCGACATGACCGAAATGAAGCTGTTTATTGCCGTAGGGCATACCGCCTGTTATCACCGCTCTTTTCGGGAAAGACGGTCTGTTATCCTTTGACGGCTTATTGCTTTTATAATTATTGTTATTTTTGTTGCTGTTTTCCAAATCTCAACACTCCTCGATGAAGTTTTATACGGTTTATTGTATCACATATCGTCTGAAAATGCAATAAATTTATCCGATTTTTGTTGTATCGGCAGATTATGTTCCGAAGTTTAAAATGTAAGTCTTGCGGCACATAGCTATTACAACGCAAATCTGCGAAAACATAGGCAAATCGGCGCAATTTTGCTTGATTTTTCAAAACGAATGTGCTATACTGATTATATTCTATATCTAAGGTTAAACGATTTCACAACATTTAGCGTTTCAAGAAAAAATCTGACGAAGGGAGACTTTATCATTGGAGAATAAAAGCGGAAGAAAAAACGTCGCCTTTTGTGTAGGCGATCTTGAAGGCAGTAAAATGTTATTGCAGGGTTTTTGCAATGTGTTGGGCGACGATCTAATAAACGTTCATATCTTCAACTGCTGTACCTGTTTCTATGATGGCGCACCGCACAATATAGGTCAGACCAACATCTTCAATCTTCCTAATTATGATATTATCGATATGCTCATTATCGCACCGTTCTATCTAAGCAGCAGCGAAGAAGTGATACGGCATACTATCGAACGTGCGGTAGAGAAAAACGTGCCTGTACTCACTATCGGAAAACAGTATGATTACCCCAACTGCTACTGCATAATGCCGGACTACCGTCGCCAGATAGAGCTGATAACAAATCATCTTATAGAAAGACACGGCATAAGAAAGCTGAATTTTCTGGGAGGATACAAGAACCACTTTACCAGTGACGAACGTCTTGAGGGCTTCCTTGATGCACTCAAAAGCCACAACATACCGATAGAGCCGTCAAGAATATATTACGGCAATCTGTGGAGCGCCCCTGCAATCCAGCAGGTGGAAAAGATGAACGAGGACGGAAATCTTGACTGCGGAGCAATTGTCTGTGCAAACGATACAATGGCATCGGCTGTTATGATAAAGCTGTCTGAGCTGGGCTTTGATATGCCGGGCGAAATTGCCGTCACCGGAATGGACGGTACAGACGAGGCCAACGGATATATCACGACCGCAAAGATTCTCGCCGACAAAGCCGGCGAGGAGGCCGCCAATATCGTGGCTAATCTTCTTCTCAAAGGCAAGAAGCCTGCAAAGCTCGGCATAACTCCGCCCAACATAATTTACGGTATATCCTGCCGCTGTACGAATATGCAGAACGCCCTTGATCTCCTGCCGAAGCAAAGGCACGATCTGTTCGAAGAACTATATGACGCAAGGCGTTTTTCGATAAGAACGGCGGCTATTGCGCAGGAGCTTGCAAACTGCTCTACATTTGACGATGCAAGCAGGAGTATTTCGGCGACGCTTTCGAGAATATGGTGCAGCAATTCCTGTATATGTATCTGCAAGGACTTTATGGAAAGTTCGCTTGTAAACGATTCAATCGACGATATCGAAGACAACTGTCCCGTACACAGACACGGCTACTGCGATACTATGAAGTGCATAGCAAGATACGCAGATAAAAAGCCGCAGAGCGAAACCGAATTTCCCACTTCTGAAATGCTCCCCGACTTCTACGAAATGTCCGACAAAAGCAAGGTCATTTTGTACACGCCTATTCACATAAGGGATAACACACTGGGATACCTTGCGTTCAATTTCTATCCGTGGAGCAGCATGAACTATTTGCTGAACTATCTCACTATGGCTATATCACAGTTGCTGGAGTCGGTACGCAGACAAAATGAACTGTACGCTTATGCAAAGAAGATAGATATGCTCTATGTCACCGATCCGCTCACCTCGCTGTACAACCGCAGAGGCTTTTTCAGAATATACAACGATTATGCCGAGGGCGGAGTTAAGGATGACTGCATGGTCATTTCGGTGGATCTTGACAATCTGAAGCTGATAAACGACAACTTCGGACACAACGAGGGCGACAACGCTATTCTCACTATGGCAAACGCACTTAAGTCCGCCGCAGACGAGAACGATATATGCGCACGCTTCGGCGGCGATGAATATGTAGTATTCGGCAAGGGAAAAGGCGAATATGAAATGACGGCGTATATCGATAAAGTCAACGAATATCTTGACAAATACAATCTTTCAAGCAATAAGCCCTATAATGTGCACGGAAGTTTCGGCGGCTGTATAATGCCCAAAGGTACAAAAATGCACATCGACTACTATATAAATGCCGCAGATTCTAAGATGTATGTCAACAAGGAAACTCACAAGAGGACCAGAATGCTCTATTCGTACAACAAAGACGATCGTGAGAGTGAGAAATAAGTGTATTAACTAATAAGGGGTTGCGACGCAACCCGAAAAAGGAAAGGTGAGTCAAAGCGCTAAAAATAGTGCGTAAGGCTCACTTTTTTGTATAGTTTGCTCCTATTATATTGCTTTAGTAATTAACAATGATAGCAGGCTACCGATAG
>OMDM01000495.1_pt1 | contig 15891 bp, 21 predicted proteins | sample 1673801 | NCBI WGS metagenome assembly OMDM01 (sample SAMEA103958127, study PRJEB25191) | human gut metagenome | biome: human-associated habitat [ENVO:00009003]; feature: intestine environment [ENVO:2100002]; material: feces | place: Germany | collected 2013/2015 | reverse complement strand
TTTAAGACTCCAATACTAGGTATTGCTATAATGACACCAGCAAGCATTATACCGCATAAACATGCCATAATGCTCTTCTTAAAATCCATTCTCAATATACTGGCTGCAAGTATTCCAGTCCACGCACCTGTTCCTGGAATCGGAATACCTGTAAAGAGTACAAGCGCAATAAACAATCCCCTTCCCGCGGTATCTTGCAATTTTCGTCCGGCACTCTTGCCTTTTTCTATACAAAATCTAAAAAATTTTCCTATTACTTTCTTATTTTTCCCCATTCAAGCAGTCTATGCGAAAAAAGATAAACAAACGGCATTCATTGATTAACCAAATACATTAAATTATGTATCAAATTGATACTCATATGAGCGGATATCCCAAAAACAACATTTCCTCTTTTTATATAAACCAGACAAAACGCAATCCCTGCTAATACATATTGTATTGATTGCAGACAAAGCTCATTTAAACTTATTGCCCCTATAGATGGTATAAAATGCATTAATCCAAATAACACTGATGATACAATTACTTTAATTATTACACTTTTACTGATAGAGTTGAATATAAACCATCTAAAAATCAATTCTTCCAATATAGGACCTATAAACGCAGAAAGTATCATAATAGCCCAATAATGTTCTCTCATTGTCATTCTAAGTGTCATTTCGTTTATACTTAGCTCGTTATTCCCAGATGACACAATAAACTGAATAATCCCACCTAATATTGTAAACAATACTATTAATACAAATGATTTGATATATCCCGAAGCTATTGATTTGATATCGTACTGTCTTATCTTTTTTATATCTCTTAAAATCCCTGTTCCATAAAGGCTGAACAAAATAACTATAGCTATAAAATTCCATAAATAGTTTGTTATCAGATACGCATCTGAATAACTCGTTTCTTCAAAAACTGATTGTATAACAGGCAATAAAATATATTTTTTCCCTATCAAAGTTCCATGCCGCCCCAGGTATGGCCCCGTTCCTGCTCCTGTTCCGGCTGCTGCAGCTCTGGCACAGGTAGCAGCTCCCTCGCCCGTTCAACCAGAGTCCGAAATTGCTCCGGCAGGTGCCGATCCAGGAAGTCCAGCACCGCCCCGACCCCCTCCAAGAGCCGGGACGAGAAGTTGCGCTCACTGTCCAAGCTGTCCTCCAAGTACGCCACCTGCTGCCGCAGATCACGGTTTTCGCTGATAAGCTCCTGTCGCTCCTGGGCCTCCTTCAGCTTTTCTTTCATGGACGGCAACCGGCTATGGAGCTGCTTGTTCTCGGCTTTCAGCTCTCGCACTTCCTGCTCCGCTGCCGCCCCACGGATCGCCGCTGCCTTCAGCTCTTTTATCTGCTCCACTGTAACGCCCTTGACGGCACCTGTCAGTGTTTTCTCCGGCCGGATCGCGTCCAGGTCAACCCGCACGCTCTCCGCCGCCTGGAGCCTCCGTACAGTCTTTCCGAGAGCCTTTTTCTGCTGCTCCAGCACAGCCATGTCCTGCTCCGCTGCTGTCACCTGTTCCTGAACGGCCTCCAGTCTCTGCGCCGCCGCCCGGTACTCCGGCAAGTCCATGTGGGGACGGCCACCGCCCAAGCTGACGATCTCGAACTCATGCGCCTGGGCGATCTCCGCAAGGGACGCTTTCTCCCTCTCCATCCAGGCTCTCCATTCCGTCTGCTTGCGGCCCAGGCTTTCAAAGCCCTGCTGCTTTAATGCCTGTTTCATGGAAACCCTGGTAGACAGGCCCCGGCTCTGCTCCGTGGCCACCGGCACGAAGTCTACATGGAGGTGGGGCGTTGCCTCGTCCATGTGCAGCACCATATTGAACACCCGCAGATGGGGATTGCGTTCCTGGAAGGACTCCGCAAATTCTTTGAGAGCTGCCGCCGCCCGTTCCCCTCCAGGGGAACCGCACCCGCAGTCGTTCAGGTTGCCGATCTGGAAGATCGCCTCGTGAAATAACTTCTCCTGCTTGCTCTGCCGGATATGCTCATAGTAGTCCGGTATCTTGTCCCTGGTCTTTTTCTTTTTGGCATTGTAGGCGGCCAGGGCCTCGTCAAAGATTTCATGATAGACCTGTTTCAGATCTTCGTTGCAAAAGGTCACATTCTGCCCCGTCCGGCTCCGGTCTACATTCGCCGCTGTAAAGCTCCGGTTGTTGTGCCGGATACTGCCCCGGCCAGTCATGCCGGATATGGTTGTCCCGATAAAATCACCCGTCCTTTCTATCGTCCGCATCCCTTACTGCTCCCATCTTACCATAGTCCCCGCAAGGGAGCAACACCTCTTTGTTACTTTCTCGGTGAGAAAGTAACGCAAAAGCACTTTCACACCGCCGCCCCTTCGGGGCTGGCAGTATGAAAGTGCTTTTGCGCCCTGCCGGGGGCTACAAGAACCAACAGCTCGCTGCGGTTTCTCGTTACTCTCAGCCGGAGGCGGTGGAATTGAGGCCCCAGCCGGCTCCCTCAACAAAGTTCAAATTACGCTGGAACTCTATATTCCCGAAAAACCTTAGCTGTCCTATAAAGATAAACCAGTTTTAATATTGAAACAACTATTGTTCCTATCGCTGTCACCAACGCAACCAGCAATCCCAAAATCGGTATTATCAGCATTAGTAAAATGCTTCCCAATAATCCAAGGGTCATCCCTATATACCATTTCCAAAGCCCCGTCCATTTGTCTGATAGCACTGGTGCTACATCCCCTACAACCTCTGCATGAGCTGAATACTCGTTATATTCGCCTACTAAAGAAACAATCATTGCTGGTATGGTAAATACTAATGTCCATGGAGGGGTTGTTTGCCCGGGAGATACCACAAAAAGAAGAACGCTTACGCCAGCGGATATAAAACAACATATTCCAGAAGTTTTATATCTCTCATCCTCGCAAGAAATTTTCAAAAGGATACTTCCATAAAGCACAAGTACAATCACCTGTAAAACTTGTCCGGGCAAGTTGAGTGCTGGAAATCTTTCGGCCACATTTTCTTCTGTCATAATACTCGAAATAATGCTCGGTATAATAAGCCAAAACAAAATCCATAGCCACTTCCCCAAAAAGTCCGCCTTATCAGCTATCTTCTTTTGCTTTTCTTGCTCATATGATCTTCTCTCCAACCTTCTTTCTGGCTCGTTATCCCGCCCCCGTAACTTACCACATGATGTACTATAACTGCATGTGGTGCAATTTTGATGTCCTTTATCCATACAGCACTTAGCCAACTCACATTCAGTCATCCACGTCTTTCCAGGCCCGGTTTTACATCCTGGACATTGCAAATTATCTTTGAATTGACAATCCTCACACAATTTCCCGCAATATGTGTCTCCCATAACTCGCCCTCCATTACTTCCCCTTCATAGCGAAAATTCTTCTAAGCCAACTTCTTTTTTCTTCTGGCTCCTGGCCCTGCTGATCCGCTCCGGCCTCACCAGTGAGGAGCTGCTGCTGGATTGTCCCTGCATGGAGAGCCTGGGCCGCTGCCGCTGTCTGCTGTGCAGCGGCCAGCGCGTCAGTGAGCCGGATAATGGTCTGGGCCTGCTGCTCGATTTGTCGGTCTTTCACTTCAAGCTGCCCTTGTAGCATGTCTATGGTAGCCTGTAAAACAGAAATCACACCATCAACCGCCACCGTTTTTTCTTCATTTTTGGTTGACGCGCCGTCAACCAAACCGTCAACCGCACCCGTCAACTGGTTGTCGGTAGTTGACGGTGCATTTTCATAAAATGCCTGTTTTATCAGCTTTTCACCGTCAACCTCTACCATCAACCGACCGTCAACCGTTGCCGTCAACCCCTGTAAACTGGTTGACAGCGGTTCGCGCTTGATTTTTTTGAAAACAGCCTGCTTTGATACCCCTATCTCGTCGGCTATCTGCCGGATCGTTTTCATACCTTCACACTCCCCGCGCTATCATTGGCGGGTTTACCTGACTGCTCTGCTATATACTTTTTCATATCTTCATCAAGCTCAAAAGGAAATCTTCCAAGGCGGACAGTTTCTTCAAAAAATAAAACCGTCGCCTCCTCCAAAGTCAGGCCATTTTCCATGCAGACCTTTTCTGCCTGTTCTTTCAGCTCTGCATCAATCTCCAGCGTAACTTCAACCAACTTCCCCATTTCCATCACTCCAACAACCGGCCATAATCCCGTTTCGCATAGACCACGCGAGCGACTGTCACCAGCTTTTTTTCTTCGTCCACCCAATAAAACATCAGATAATTTTGAATCAGGATCTTTCGGTACTCATGTTTCAATGGACGGATCGGCTGGTAGGCCGGAGTTGCATACGGGAATGTGAGCACACTCTCCGCTGCATCAACCAACTCCACCGCCAAACGATCCGCCGCATCCGGGTTTTGCAGCTCCCCGCTGATATACCGCACGATCTCAAGCATATCCTTTCGGGCAACAGGCAAATACTCTAATTTATACAACCTGTTCCCCTCCAATAGCGGCTTTCATCGCTTTCAGCACCTCTTTGGAGGAATAGCGCTGATCCGTCAGCTCGGCCTCTCTCTCAGCCTCCTGCAACTTGAAATATACCTCGCTCTCGAATTGCAGGTTTTCAAATGCCTCCATGCTCAGAACAACCATATCACCATAGCCATTCTTTGTCAAAAAAACAGGTTGAGCGGTTTCATGCACAGTCTTTGAAATGTCAGCAAAATTATTTCTCAAATCAGAAACGGGTCTAATCATATTCATAACATCAGCCTCCTTGATAGTATTTTATCATAATTACGCTAAATTATCAAGATGCCATGTCTTAATAATTTTTCTGCTTATGTGGACATTTAGAGTGCGAAAAAGCCTTGATTTATGCGGCTTTCCGGGCGCAGTAGAGAGGGGGGTGGTATCTTTACCCCCATAGAGCCGGAAAAGCCTTCCTGGGCCGCTCCAGGACCGAAAACAGCCCCTAATCCTTATCCGGCCCTAACGCCTCCACCAGCAGATCGCTCACCGCCTGGGAGGGCCTAACGCGCACCGTGATATGCCCATCCTGGACACGCACAGTCGGGGGCGCGGTGTCCCACCACTTGCGGATCGTTTTGGGATCAAGGCCCGTATCCCGGTGGCAGTCGGCCTTGCGGCCTTCTGGGTGCTGCTGCCGCCACTCATACACTCGATCCTGGGCCGATGGACGGCCATTCCCTTCCCGCCAATTATCGTGAATTATGTCCCTCGTTGCCCTGGCAATCTTCAAATGCTGCTCCTGCTTGCGCCAGTTCCGCTTATTGACGGGCATAGTCAGACCAGAGATCTTCGCTATATCGTCCCTGGGAAATGTCACATAGTCCTCGTTATACATCTCCAGAGCGCACACCACATCATCTTTCGTAAAACGGTTGATGTCCTCCACGCTCATATCATCATAGGGTTTCAGCAGGGAGAAAGCGTCCCGGCGCAGCTCGTCCTCGCTGATCCCACACTTCTTCGCATAGATTGCCAGCGTCATAATGCCATAAAACCGATGGCCCACCCTGATCTCGTCCCCGATCCGGTGCAGCCACCAGTCGTAAAGGTCACGCTTGACCGTCCAGCGGCCCCGACGCTCCTTCTTGACGATCCGCCGCTCGTACCATTCCGGGTACTTCTCCTTCGCCTCGGCCAGTGAGAGCCGGCCCTTCCGCATGAGGCCCACAAGGTACTGCTGCTCCCCGTTGCTGTCCGGGATAAAGTCCAACAGCCTCTCCAGCGTCACCCTCCCGCCGAGCCGGTACGCCGTCACAGGATACTCCCGGCCCAGTTTGGAGCCGGAGCCGACCACCCGGAACCCCTGCAAAATGCCCTGCATTTGCGGCTCCTTGATGGTAGAGGTGTACCTGTTCCATATCTGCCGGGTAAGGGCATACTTCAATTCCTTCAAGCATTTCTGGTTATGTGGGTACATAGGGATCGGTTCTTCCAGGACATAATACAGGTGAAGTCCCGTCCCACTGTTTACAACAAAGGTTGCCTGGGGAAGAATATCCTTGTTCATCTGGTGCAGCGTGTCCCGGAGCTGGGGCATACCCACCCCATCCAGATCAAAGACCAAGGCATAGAGATACCGGGCGTTCTTACCGCACCGCCGCCGCCCAAAGTAAGACAGAGGGGACATGATAGTAAAGTCCGTATCAAAAACCTCCGACAGCTCCGACAGCTCGTCGGTGATGGTATAATGCTTTGCCTTTCCTCCATCCTTAACCTCCAGAGCAATCCCTGCGGCCTTCGGCACCGTTATCGCAATCCCGTTACCCTTCTCGTCCTCATAATGGCCTTTCCTCTCAAAGCTGCCCACCGGGAAGATCTCCCGGTAAAACTCAAAGGGCGTGACCGGTTCCAGAAACTTCTCCAAATGCTCATTTTTTTCACGATACAATGCCCGCATCTGCTCCAGATTATCCCGTTCTTCCCTCATTCTACACCATCACGCTTTCTCTTCAACCGTCTTTTTTCTTGAATTATCAGCTGTAAATACCGCTGACCATAGCCCTTCTGATCCGCTAAAAAGTCCGCTCTTTCCTCTCTCGTCATTTCTCGGGTATTATCTTCATGATAATAAACCGTTACCGGCCCATCGGTCTGCGTCTCCCAAATGTAGCTCGGCTTCATCGCATCTATGGGTATCCGCCCCAAAAGTGCCCATTGCCGGACAGTCTTACTTTCTTCTGGCTTTCCTTTCCGTCTCTCAATAAACAAAGCAATCACCTCCAAAAGAAAAAGTAGCAAAAAGAAAATCCGCTGCGGCGGGGACCGCCTGCGGGCGGGAAGGGGGGAAAGGGGGAGCCAAAGAGCGGCCCCTTCGGGGCCTTAAAGAGAAAGTCACCTCCCCCTTTCCCCCCTCGCTCTGGGGCATGGAAATGATGGAAAACCCTACGGGTTTACCACATTCCCACACCCCGCCGCACACCCCCTTTTCCCCTCCGACTTTCTCCTTAGAAAATATAGCCCTGCTCTATTAAAGGGGGGCGTTTATTATCAATGAAGTAAATCCGCATTTTTGTGTTTTGAGTATACCGCATTTCTTGTGTTTTTTCAAGTGGTATGAGGACGGTATACGCCTGTATTCGTGTTCTAATTTGTGTTGCAATTTATCTCACAATATGATACAATACTTTCAACGGAGGGATGTTGTATGCTTTTTGAGTGGGACGACAACAAGGAGAAGAAAAACATAATCAAACATGGCATAGACTTCAGTACAGCAGCGCTCGTCTTCCATGACGAAAATCGAATTGAAATTTTTGATGACGAACACTCTGCAGATGAAGATCGATATATTACCATAGGGCAAATCAATGGCGTGGCCATTGTCATCATGGTTGTATATACCGAACGCGGAAATGTTATTAGGCTTATCTCTGCGAGAAAGGCTACCAAGGAGGAAAGGAGTATCTATTATGATTATTCGTAAGGACATCGATTTGAATACGCCGCTGACAACAGCACAGGCCGAAATGCTTGAAGCTCTGGCCGACAGGCCCGTAACCCCGGACGAAGATTGCCCAGAGCTTACTCCTGCCCAAATAGCTCAATTCAAGCAAATCGCCGCAGCCAATCGAGAGGATCGTTGCAAGCAGACCGTCACGCTCCGGCTCTCCCCTCAAGCTCTTAGAAAAGCAAAATCCCTCGGCAAAGGGTACACGTCCGTTCTGAGCCGTATCCTTGAAAGCGCCTTGAACAATCCGGAAATCGTCAGGCACAATCTATAAATCAAAAAGCACCCGCTGCATAAGCAGCGGGTACTTTTTTGATCTCAGCACATTTTCATATCTGCTGGCACCGGCCCAAGCGGTTTTGTATGCAGGAAAATTATCTCCCAATAGCCGGTTCTGTAATTAGCCTTTAGCCGACGCTCCAGCATCACATTATGTCCAGGATATACTTTTCTCCATTCCGGATCTTCAATCATTTTCGTATATCCTTCAGGGCAATTTCCGTTTATGCCAATTCTTTGAATCATCCAACATCCATCTGCATCTTCAGTGAATAGCTCTTGTATCAAAGACCTTATTTCGTCCACTTCAAAGCTCACAACATATGGGGTTTCAATTACTGTTTCCCATAGCGTCACCGTGCGCCATCTTCGGTTCCCGTCTTTGTACCGCTGCTCTTTCTCCATCGATGCTATTACCACATACCCCGTATGCTGCTTTTTGGGTTTCAATCTGCGATCTGCGTTTGCTCGTTCCCTTGCGATCCGCAGCAGGTTAGCATTAAGCCCGCGCTGCAGCGCAGATTCTTCCTGCTCTGCAGCAAGTGCCGCCTCCAGATCTGCTATTGTTTTGGCCGCAGCAGCCTCCCCTGCAGCAATTTTCGCCTGGGACTCACGGCGCATTTCTTGAATTTCTCTGTTGGCATTATATTTTGTACTCTGCGCCTCTCTCCTCGCCTGATTAATTTCTTTAAGCTGATCTGCATACTCCTGTTTTGTCAGAATCACATGCGTACACTCCGGATCCTCATATCCGCCAGGGACTTCCTTATACCCCATCATTGCTTTTCTTACAAACTCGCTCATGGTGGTACACCCTCCTTACAGTCCCCGGATATAGTTATCGGCTACAACGCTGATACGGTTATGGCCAAGGGCTTTGCTGCAGATCAGCATAGCAGCCTTATCCAGCTTCTTCCCTGCTTCATCTTTTCGGCAGGTATATACGTCACTCTGATACCGCTTTCCGGTCCCCCGGTTTACCCGGTCATAGGGAATATCCTGGATTGCCCTGGCGTGCGCCTTATAAATGGCTGTAGCATACTCAGCCCTGTAGCCGTGTATGTCCGCACTATTATGAATGTGCTGCCATACCGTTTCCTCTGCTGGAGTATCAGATATCCTCTCTATGATCTGCCCCGCATTTTTGCCGATAATCGGGCTCAGGCGCTCGCGTCCGCCCTTTCCGTTGCGTACATGGATAAACCACCCCTCTGGGAACATAAGGGCGTCCTGGAGCATTTCAAGCCGCTTTGTGACGCTCGGCGCCCGCTGCTCCTCCGGAACACGCTGCAGCTCTGTAAGCTCCTTCTCTATCTGCTCTCTGGATACTAGGTCTTTCCCTCGCAGCTCCTGAAGCTCCTTTCTCCGTAAGCCGGTTCCCCTGCAGAATTTTATCAGCTCGTCATTGTTTGTCTTGGAAAAATGCCGGTCACGTACTCGATCCCCGCGGCTCCTCTTAATGTCTTCCCTGTTACGCTTTGGCGGCTTAAAATAATTTTCGTCGTCAGGTGAGATCCCGTATAACTTTCCCAGCGCCTTCGCCTCCAGCTGTACCGTCCATGCAGACAGGCCCTGATCCACTCTGCTCTGCAGCCACTCATTGGCATGCTTTTTTGCGCTTTTAAGGGTAGTGCATTCCGGGTGCTTTTCCTTGATGTACTTGATAAAATATTTCGTGTGTTTCCAATAGCTCTTATAGGTGTTGAAGGAAAAAATCTTTTCTTTCTCTGTGCCATTGGCCACAGCTTCTTTTTTGCTCTCACCAAAGGCTTGCATCCCCGTGAGCCGGTCATAAGCCTGTTGGTGCAGATCCTTTGAGTATGACTTATTTCTTCGGCCCATTTAATCTCCTTTTCTAAAAATCTATATTTGTAGTAATCTATATTCCTATATAAATATTTCTGTAGTTCTGTAGTTTTCTATTTTTTTCTCGTTCAAGCAAAGCCGCCTCATGTCAGCTCCAATCGGAGACTCGGCAATCGGCAAAGTACACTTTTTAACGTCTTATGTGTGACGGGTTTGGGAGCAGTTCCCTACACTTTTTTGATCTGCTTATGTGTGCAGCCTTGATTTATTAGCATCTACGGCAGTTCAAGTTCTGTCGGCATCTTTGTAGAGGATGCAGCTCTCCGGTAGATCTACAGTATGACCGGCTACTATCTAAGGGGTGGATAGGGATATGATGCTTTTTCTTACCCAAGCTTTCAAAAGATTACTCACATGGGGTCTATGATGTGCTTTCCAATTCGCAAAGGCTACTACGGCAAGCCCACACATCACATAGGTGCATCAAACCTAAAGTGGCTTCTCATTAGCATACAGCTAAACCCCCGGCCGACCGCACGATCGCGCCAGGACGCTCTGGGCCTAATTACTATTTATACTCGCCCAGACGAGTTTTCAAGTTGTGCTGCAGCAGTCTTTTCTCTGCAAGGATATCTTACCATACATGGCGGAGAGTGTCAACATATTCCAATAACTAACCGTATAACGGTTTACCCGTTCACGCATAGCGCAAACGGGTAAACCGTTATTAGCCTTGTTCATGAGCGTAATGGTCCCCGTTTTTTGTGTTTGTTTTTACAACCATTGAAACGTCAATATCCTAACATCGCATAAGTTATAATGATTAAAAAGCGATGTATAGGATAGTACCAGTAAAAGAATCCTTTTACATTTTTTCCTTTCTTTTGATTATACAACAGCATAATCGGCAATGCCAAAATCATACAACATTGCATTGGATCAAAATATAATGTTGCAAAAGCTGAATTTATAAGTATATCAGGATTCCTTCTGGCAACTGCCGCACCACACATACACACAGTACAGAATAGAAAGTAAACTATCCCCTGCAAGGTTTTCTTTTTTACAAAATAAAGGAACAGTCCCAATGCGACAAATCCTAAGCCATAATCCAAATGTTCTATAGATGGGAGCAAGGCATCTCTAAAGCCTTGAACTAATATTCTCTGTTGTACTGGAAGGCCCGTCGGCACAATAATGTCTAATATTCTGTATGCCACACTTGGCAACAGCCAAAGTCCAAACACCCCTAACCACTTGGCACAATCACGTATATTTCTCCCACGGATTGCAATGACAGTTTTCTCTATAATGGTAACATAGAGTCCAACATAAAAATATGTAAATAATATGTTTCCAAAATCATGTATTCCAAATATATTCAGGGCATTAAATACTGTATCCAATAAACCTACGAGTACACCTGCAAAATATAGTCTTTTTAAAAGTTTAGTTCTGTTTTTTGTATACCGAATGCTTTGAACTAATATAAACAAAAACAGAGGCGCTGCGGCTCTACCAACAATTCTAAGTATAGCATAATATTGGTTTCCAAACGCGCCAATATGGTCAATCGTCATACAAAAACATGCAATTATTTTTATTTGGAATGCATTCAAGCCTCCTAATTTATCTTGACTTACCTCTTTGTACAAAATATCATTTCCTTTCATATTGAAGCACCGACACCTGCTTTTGCAGGTGTCGGTGCTTCAATAAAATCTCAGTTCCAGCTATTAGTATAATTTACCCAGATATCTCCTCCTATAGCATACAACTGCCCATTGATGCTGCCGCTCGTATTTGTAACAAACGGGCACACAAAATGATTTGTATGACTACTTGCTACAGTATGACGAAAGCTCTCCCAATCTCCCGTTTCCCAAGTTTCAGACGGAGTGGAATAGTTTCCATCATATGTAGACAAAACTTTTTTGCAGGAAATGCAGTAATTACCCACAGTGTATGTTAGGCTCGGATACTCACCATAGCAGCGAACGCGGCTATTATACGCGCCATCCTTCATATCAAAATATTTATTTGTGTATATAGTCCCTCTCAGCGAATTAAATGAACCTTTATAAATCCCACTGCTGGCAAGGTTGTGATACGTCTTCGGAACCGTTACTGCTCGTGCACTTCCATTCATATATTCGTCAGCAGGATAGTCATTTTCGTCTGCCACAATACTGACTAACTCTGTGCTGCAACCATCCTCATTCTGAAAATTCTCGTCCAAAGCGTTAATGGCACAAAGCATTTCTTCTTCAAAGCTCACACATTCCGCCGCATACGCAGGGACACTCAAGGAAAGCACCATGTCCATTACTAACAGCAATCCAAAAATTCGCTTCATTTTTTCACTATCCTTTCTTTTTTTATATTCCGTTCTTGTTGTCCTGTTGTTTTAATAGTTCGCATACCCGGATACGCTAATGCTCACAGATGAATTATTTCTTATGGCCAAAGTATAGTTGCCTCGTTCGTCGACTTCTATTGCCCCATCAAGGCTTCCGTCTTTCGAATTTAAATAATAAAATCTCCCGTTCGGTGCAATTAATCCAAAATCTACACTTGCGGAAAAAGGAGAATACGCTCCCTTAATCGTTACAACCTCGCCGGCCTCTAATGGGAAACTGCTTTTCGCTGCCTTGATCTCTCCTGCCGGAATATCCAGACTAAACCGGCCCGTTGCATACACGTCAATAAATCCTGCCTGAAGATTTATATTATCAGCTGCTTCTACCGGAACCAAAAAGAGTCCCATAGATGAAAGGCATACCAGCATCATGCACAAAATCCTCTTTAGCTTCACATCGCACCTCCCTCCATCAATTAATGTCGAAACCATCCTCAAATACGATATCGACCTCCTCATTTGGTAATTCTTTTATCTGTGCAGATTTACTCCCAGCTCCTGCTCTCACAGAAATATAAATGGCAACTGCAAGGAGTAAAAAGCAAAGCCCAATTACCCACTTGGTTTTTCTTTTTTTGCTGTACTCTTTTCCATAATCAGAGGTCGACGCTATTTCGTCCTCTATCTCATCGGTAGCTTTCTCGTTTTCTTCTAGCTCATCTGCTCCATCATTAAATAGATAATCTAATGATACATTATACAGATTTCCCAGATATTTTAGGTTTTCTGCAGAGGGAACAGCTATACCTGTCTCCCATCTGGATACCGCCTGCCGAGATACATTCATCATCTCAGCCAGTTTTAATTGGGACAAACCCTGCTTTTTTCTCAGATACACCAGCTTATCGGCCAATTTCATTTTTTTAGCACCTTTACTCTAAAAGAAATATCATCCAATGTAAACCGCTTGCGGTTTACATTTAGGCAATCGTAGATTGCCTTTTCCATGTGGCACTTTATTTCAGGTATTCTTTCAGCCCTTTTCGCAAAACCTCATTAACCGACTCCGTTAGATTTTTTCCTTCCTCCAGCGCCATTCTACGCAGGGCCTTGTCAATATCCCTATCCAGAAAATAGGCACGCTGCACACGTCCCTCATTCTTCTTTACCTTATCTTCAGGAGCCGCTTCTGTTCCCTTCCGATCTGCGCCGATGATAGACTTGAATGCTGCCTCCTGGTCAAACTTTGCTTTTCCCGCCATTACTCATTTACTCCTTTCAAAAATTCTTCAATAAACGCCCGGTAGTCCTCCGATACGGTTGACTTATCTGCATAATCAAAAATGTCCTGCCGGTTCGCCTGGGCTTCTTCAACGACAACGGCAGATCGGATGTAGGTCTTATAAATCGGTGCCGAAATATACTCACCAATCTGCTCTGCCAGCTCTTTCATCTGTCTGCTGATATTTGCTCTGGGATTAAATCTCGTAAACAGGATTCCTCTGATCTTCACCCCTGGATTGCAATACCTCTGTACGCTGGCGACGGTCTCGTTAAGCTGAGAGATCCCCGCTGTCGCAAAGATCCCTGCTGTCGTGGGAATAAGGATATCCGTTGCACAGGTAAATGCGTTCACCGTCAGCACACCCAGGGAGGGAGGCGTATCGATCACAATGAAATCATAGTTGCCCGCAATCGGCGCTACCGCTTCCTTCAGGCGGTGTTCCTTTCCTGTCTGAGACAACTCCTGCTCTGCGCCGGCAAGCATAATATTCGCCGGCACAACATCATACCCGCCCTTCATGTGCTGCAGGGCATCCTCGATGCTGCTGTCCCGCTTCATTACCTCATAAATCGTCGGGACGTTATAGCTCTCTGCGCCACAGGCCGCCGAAAAGTTCCCCTGCGGATCCAGATCAATACCGAGTACCCGGTATCCCTTCTCAGCCAACCCCGCAGCCATTGCCTGGGAGGTCGTTGTCTTACCTACGCCGCCCTTCTGGTTTGCTACTGCAATAATCATCTGCTCACGCTCCTTATAGTGTTCTTTGGTTTGTAGAAATCTATATTTGTATTTTACTAGTTTTTGTATTTTACTAGTTTTGTAGATATATAGCAATAGAAAAGAGAAGGATTCTTAAAGATCCTTCTCTTTTCTATTATCAGACACTATTCCTTTCCGGCAAGTTCCTCTTGGATCTCCGCGAAATACTTCGCTACCGTTCCCCGGTCAATCTGCAGCGCCTTAGCAATCTCAGTTTTCTTCTTGACATCTGGATGAGTTCGCATATACTCAAAAACTTCTTCCCGCTTGCTGGGCCTACCCTCTCGGTTTCTCCAGTCCCGATTTCCATTGATCTCATCCCTTACGAAATTCATCAGCTTTATATGATCTGATTGCTTTCTCCAGTTTCTTTTGTTGACCGGCATTTTCAAGCCAGAAATCCTTGCAATATCATCCCTCGGAAATGTTACATAGTCTTCATTAAACATCTCTAAGGCACAAACTATATCATCTCTTGTAAATCTGTTAATGTCTTCAACGCTCATATCATCAAAAGCCTGAAGCAGCCCAAAAGCGTCATGGCGCAGCTCGTCCTCATCAATATCACATTTCTTTGCGTAAATTGCCAGGGTCATAATCCCATAAAACCGATGGCCAACCTTGATTTCATCGGAGATCCTACGCAGCCACCAATCATAGAGATCTCGCTTCACCGTCCAGCGCCCTCGATGCTCCTTCTTGACAATTCGACGTTCGTACCAATCCGGATATTTTTCTTTCGCCTCGGCCAAAGAGAGCCGACTCTTTTTCATAAGCTCCTGTATGTACTGCCGCTCCCCGCTGCTTTCCGGAATATAATCCAGCAGCTTCTCCAGCTCTACCGCATCACCGAAGCGAAATGCTACCACAGGATACTCCCGCCCTAATTTTGACCCAGATCCAACTACGCGAAACCCCTGCAAAATGCCCTGCAGCTGCGGCTCTTTTATCGACGAAGTAAATCTATTCCAGATCTGCCGGGTGAGGGCGTATTTCATTTCCTTTAATATCTTCTGATTTTGCGGATACATAGGCACAGGCTCTTTCAGCACATAATACAGGTGTAACCCCGTACCGCTGTTTACAATGAAAGTCGCCTTGGGAATAATATCTTTGTTCATCTGGTGCAGCGTATCTCTGAGCTGCGGCATACCTACTCCATCCAGATCGAAAGCAATCGCATACAGGTATCTGGCATTCTTCCCGCTGCGATGCTTTCCAAAATATGAAATCGGCGACATAATCGAGAAATCTGTATCCTGGATCTCTGCCAACTGCCCCAGATCATCTGTAATTAAGTGCCGCTTTGCTCGACCGTCGCCCTCGATCTCCAAAGCAACACCAATTTCTTTGCCCCCCTGTTCTTTTTGCGGGACAGTCACCGCAATACCATTACCCTTGGAATCTTCAAAATGGCCTTTTCTTTCAAAAGATCCTACTGGGAATATCTCACGATAAAAGTCAAATGGCGTCACCGGCTCCAAGAACTGCTGCATATGGTCATTCTTCTCCTGATAAAGCTCACGAAAACGTTCCATAGTAGTCTGCAGATCCATAGCCATAAAAACACCTCCGATAAAAAGAAAAAGAAGCAAAAAGAAAAATCCGCTGCGGCGGGGAATCGCCTGCGGGCGGGGGAACGCCCCGAATCGGACTGTTGTTCCGTTCGTGGTCGCCCATGATACCCACGGGCCATCGCTGCGTCAAGGGCCGCAAAAATTTCCCGATGGGAAATTTTTGCTTTGACCCCTTGACCCAACGATATCCCGCGGGTGCGCTGACCACGCCGAACGGCAAAACAAACACAGAAAGGAATGACCCCTCAATGAAAAACTTCGACGAAATCATCCACGACGCGCTGGCGGACACGATCGCCTCCATGACCGACACCGAAATCCGCAATCTGGTCGAATCGTATCTGCTCGAACACGGGGACGACGTTGTTTCGCGCATGATCGCCGACCGCGTGCGAAAGACC
>OMDM01000466.1_pt1 | contig 16529 bp, 5 predicted proteins | sample 1673801 | NCBI WGS metagenome assembly OMDM01 (sample SAMEA103958127, study PRJEB25191) | human gut metagenome | biome: human-associated habitat [ENVO:00009003]; feature: intestine environment [ENVO:2100002]; material: feces | place: Germany | collected 2013/2015 | reverse complement strand
CCGTGTTCAAAGATGCGAAACTGACCTTGATAACCGATGATGGTACCGAGCTCAATGCCGATGTGACACCGGAGAAGCTTGCGGCAATCGTTCGTTCCTGCGCCCCCGTAACAAATAATTCTGTATCGTTCTCATAAAACAGCGTTAATGCCCGTTCCCATAGCAGAAGAACTTTTTCTTTTTCTTCGCAGCCCTGCACCTTGGTTTCCCCCATTTCCTTATTTTTTCTATTATGTACAACCATTTTACAAATAGCAAGACCTTTCAATAAAAAAGAGTGGCAGTTCCTTTTAGGGGAACCACCACTCTACATCATAACGGATTTTTAATTTCTACGACTTCGCTCCTGCTGTTGCTGCTGAGTCTGCTCTTTCTGTTTTCGCTCTGCCTGCTTGATATGCAGCCGATCCAGCACCGACCATCTGCCACCAATGCGCCGTGGCTTTTTCGGCACGTTGTTCACGCAACCATCTATCATGTCGTAATTCTGCTCTGTGCCGGATTCCCGCGCACGTTCATATGTTCCGTTCGTCAGGCATTTCTCATGCTCGGTCTGTTCGGTCATATCCTGCTGCTTCTTTTCAGCATGATGGACATATTCTGTAAGAACCGCACGAACATTTTCAAAGCCGTTCGGAGCATCCGTCACAAATACGCCTTTGCCATCTACCACGATTGGAGATACGGCATCTTTGCGTTGCTCGTTACGCATCATAAAAAAACAAACTCCCTCGACAACTTCGCTGTCATACGGAAGCCACGTTCCAGTCTTTCCATCAATTTGATAATTGGGAACCATGTAGACGACAGTATTTCCGGCTGCATCAGCATCCATAAAGCCACCGAACTCTACCAGTTCCTCTTTATCGACGTAGAAAAACTTACGTTCCTTTTCTTCATCCCATACGATCACATCGCCAACACCAAAGGAACGACCAATAAATGTATTTGGCCGCTTTTCTTCCAGCCGCTTCCGGGCTGTCATCGGCGTATCGCTGGGTGCAGGCTTTCCTTTGTACGCACTCTGGTAATTCTGATGATGAATCAGAAAACCGTCCTCTACCTGCTGTGCATAGGATTTTGCCCAATGCTGATGATGCACCTCTTTGATTTGGAAAACTCTATACTGGTTTATCATTTTACGTTTTCTCCTTCCTCCTCCTCTGGCCTATGCCATTCCAGTTCCAGCCCCTTAAACTGCTGCTCGCTCAACTGCTGCATCTTCGGGATGGTCTGCTGGACAAGCGCAGACATCTCTGCATCCTCTGCCACAAGCGGCTGAACCTCCATCAATACCTGAATCGTATCCTTGAGTGTCGGCTGCTCAAACATCGCCATCAGCATCAATTCCAGTTCATCAAAGCGTACATTGCTCATAACTCCATCCCTTTCTTTTTCGCTTTCTTCGGCTTATCCTGTTCCTGTGCAGACTGCTCCTGCTTCTTGGCTTTCAGACTGCGCAGGGCATCCAGAACAGACTTTTTCGTACTGCCGCGTTCCTGCTCCTTACTCTGCTGTCGTGCCGCCATCAGCTTTTCCATATCGGAGATTGCCTGCTGCACCAGCTTATCATCCCTGAAATAGTTGATGGAGTTGATGTTCTCACGCTGCACTTTATCGTTCACGACCAACTCATACATTCCAATAAAGCCGCCATCTTCCTCGATGCAGAATCCAATGCACTTGTCAGCATTCATCCGTTCGGACGGAATCTTGTCATAGGCTTCCAAGGCTTCTTCCATTGTCAGATGGTCGTGGAACTCTCCCGCAAATGTAAACTCCAAACACTCCGCAACATAAAAGCTGAGCGTTTCTTCCGGCACAGGTCTTTCTGCGGCGAGTTTTTCTTTCAAAACCTCTGCCTGCTGCTCTGCCACCATATCGGCCTGTTCCCGCAGTTCTGCCGCGTCCATGACTTTACCCTCTGCCGCATCGCAGCCAAACTCTGCAAGCAGTTCCGTCATAGCCTCCTGCACAGACTTATCTCCATCCGTTTCGAGAATGCCGCCATCCCGTTCCGTGAAGTCCTTATTATATAAGGTATAGTCGAAACCGTCCTCACAGGTCTGGATATGGAAATAGGCATCCGGCAATTCGTAGGCCAGTTCCACATCCTGCACGGCTAACGCCCCCTGCAACGGCTGAACAACATGATTCTGGATATACGGGTTATCCCAGCCCGGAACCGTTTTATAGTCCTCTACGATGGTGTCAATGCCGTTTCTGCACTGCAAAACATCCAGTGAACCCGGCAGAGGATCAGGATTCTTCTCCACTCCCAAGGCTTTCATGTAATGGCTGGGAAGTGCCTGATACTGTGACATTGCATCGTCCAGATTGCCGAACCGCTCAATTTTCAAAGGCGCGGCCTGCAAATTTTCGACCACATAGAACTGTTTTACAAAAGGCTGTTCCTGTTCTTTCTGCGCTTCCAGTTCTTTTCTGAACATCGTTACAAAGCCATCCAGCACAACCGGGTGGCTGTCAACCACCCAGTCCGCGCGGAAGGTCATGCGGTCTGCATTATGCTCCGGGGTGCTGACCTGCTCTGCCCATTCCTTATTGCCGTGAGAAAAGCGGCCATCATAGCTTTTATGGTGCAGAGTGTTCGCCAGGATGTAGCCCACACGCTCCATGCCGTACTGCCGCACCACCTGATCGACTGCACCATCGCCAAGGTACATTCCGTCATAATTGTCCGCAATCGCTTCATGGATTGCCTGCTTGCACTCACTGTTCAGCCGATAGGATGTGCGGTATAAATCCACCTCGTCATTTTCTTTGGCATAGCTGAACGGCTCGTAGTAAACAGGCACATCCGAATAGTCCTGTGCGCTGTTATCCGGTACAGGCACAGCCTTTTCAATGATCTCTGATACCACATTTTCTTTTTTCGGCATATTCCATTTTTCAGAGAGATATTTCTGCACGGCCTCCTGAAAATCTTCATCGAAGCCGTTCCACAAATCCTCTGCCACCAGCTTGCCCTGCTCATTGACTGCAACGCAGGCCGCCATGTCACCGTGTTCCTCATGTTCCAGCAGGAAGAACCTCTCGCCGCCGACCTCCGTTTCATCAATGGCGTACCATGTGCCGATATTCCCTTCGACTGCGATGTGGTCGGAATCGCCGTGGATCAGTCCATTTCTTTTCTGCTGCTGTTCCTCCATAAACTCTCGCACAGTTAACTCTGCGCCTGTGAAGTTCAGCCCTTCCTCGCCAAGTTCCAGCCGCCCATCTGCGCCAAGGTCAAGTTCTTCGGCCATCAGAACAGATGCCGCATGGTTCACCACCACAGTTTTCTCCACTGTAATGGGCTGGCCTGGGTCGTAGTCCGAACCGCGCAGATCATAGCGATATAAGCCCTCCGGCACATCTTCATCCCGCAGTCGGCCATTGCTGAAAAGACCCGGCTTATCAAAGATTTCGATTCCCTGCAATTCTTCGTTTAAGAGAGTTTCTTTCTGCAAATCCATATTCCTTTCCTTGAAAAAATCCGGCAGTTCTGCAAATCCAATGCTGTCCACATAGTAGGCTTTGACTGTACTGCCATCATTGAGTACCACCACGTCGCTGACCGACAGCGAATGACCCGTAAAATCTGCCGGACGCTGGATATTGAACCGTTCATAAATGCCATCCAGCGTGTCCTTTTCCGTAAGCGGTGCGGCATAGATCAGGTCATAATCTGCACGGGAAACCGTCATGCCTTTCTTCTGCACATAGTCCAGCCCCATGAAACGATAGTTATGTTCCGGGTCACGCTCTGTAATCTGATAAATGCCGAACTGCTTTTCGCTGCCATACAGCAGCACATTTTCCTGTTCTGTCATGTTTCGCTCCTGTTGCAAGTCAGCTGTTGCAATCTGGAAGGTATCACTTCCGCGCTCGATTTCCTCTCGTGCCGTGACAAGAATCGGCCACGGGCTGATGCGGACAAGATAAATATGCTTACCCTCATCGTACAGCCGCAGAGCCTGTTCACGGTTTATCACTGTCAGCTGAAAATCCGGGCGCGCATACTCGTCCTCTGCATAATCTTCCCGTTGTTCCAGCAAAATCGCATCCCATGCGTCTGCCTTAATGCCGAAAATACCATCGTGCTGCTCGATTCCCTCTTGACCTGCATAATCACCTGCCGTTCCATCACGGAACAGCGGATAAATTCTCTCACCCAGCCGATGCCATTCCCGTGCGCCTTCTTTCGTCAGCGGCAGTACATCATCGTGCAGATAGCCATAATCGTGCATTTCCGAAAGGCCAATCATCCCATCCGGGAGATTTTCAATTTTCTCCTGCGCATCGTACATCAGTCGGTTGACTTCTTCTTTGTCATCCTCGGCCAGTGCAGCCGCAAGACCGTTCACCAGTTCTTCCGTTGCTGCCCGGTCATCCAGCTTGAAAGCAAAATTCACGATGAGATTTCGCTGCTCATCATCAAAAATCGTTTTTTCCTGCTCCTTATTGGCAATCAACTTTTCCGCATACTGCATCGCGGTCATGCGCTCTGCGCTCCTTTCCGCGACTGCCGCTTCCAGCTTTTCCAGAAAGTCGGCTGCGGTCAATCGAATCGTATCCATCGAATCTTTCAGTTCCTTCATCTCCTTGCCGCTGGCCCAGCTTGCCACATACGGGAAAGAATAGTCGGATGTGTCAATGCCCAGAGCCGAGCAGACCGTAAATGCAATGCTTTCGGCTTCGGTTTCCTTTGTAAGCCGGTCTTTTTCCTCGCCGTTCTGCTTCATGAAATCGCTGTTATGCAGCATCGCATGAGCAACCTCGTGGATCATCGTCTTTATGGTCTGGCTCTCGCCCATGCCGACCTGAATGCAGATTTCTTTGTCTGCATCACTGTAATAGCCTTTGGCATCCCCTTCGATTTCATCAAACCGCATCGGCACAGGCGATACCTGCTCGATTGCCGCCGTAAGCAGCGCATAGTCTTTGACGCTGGCCGTCAGTTCGTTCACTTCCAGCGACGGAATCGGTTCCCCATCGGTCTGTGAAACATCAAAAACCGTCGTCACGCGGAAACGCGGAACCACATACTCCACACGTTCCATTTCCGGCTCACCGTTTTCGTTCAGCACAGCCAAGCCCGTATCCTTGTCGATTTTCTCGCGTTCTTCCACTTCCTTGATGGGAGCCGGAGCAATGATCTGGATGCCCTTTTCGCCTTTTTTGACGTAACGGTTGAACTTATTCTTCCATGCGTTAAACCCTGCCACCAGTGTGGCATCAGGCCGCTGCATAGCGATCAGCAGCGTATTATTGAAGCTGTAATTGTGGAATTTTGCCATCGTGCGCAGATACGTCGTGTACATTTCCGATGTAAAAATGTCCTTTACGCCCTGCTCCAGCCGTTCCGTGATTTCTTTCATCTGCTGTTTGCGGTCAACTGCCATGCAAGCCCTCCTTTTTCTTGACCCATCGTGTTTTCATCTGGCGCGGATATTGGTCAGCCTGTTTCGGTGCCTTCGCGCCGTTCCATTCCAAGCCTCCGGCTCTGCCCTCACAGGTGTACCCGGCGGCTTTCAGAGATGCTCCATTTTCCGTATCCAGAATGTAGGTGATCACTTTGTTGTAGCCCATTGCCCGTGCTGCACGGTACGCCGCCGCATACAGGATGCTGCAAGCGTTCGGTGTTCCATCTGTACACAGACGGTTAACTTCCAGCGTATAGCCATCGTCCAGCCGCCGTGCCACAGGTCTGCCGCAGATAGCAACGCCCACCAGCGCACCATTATCCGATACGCCGATGGAGAACTTATGCCCCCGCGTCGGTTTATGGTGGCGGTGATGCTGCTGCACAAATGCGTTTGCCGTTTTCAAATTGATCGGTGTTAATGTCAGCAAATGCCCTCCTTCAAAAAAAATGCCCCGCCAGACAAAACTGACGGGGCGGCTCTCATTTACAGTTCCATATTGTGACTTTTCCGCTTCGGGAATTTCTGCGGTTCTGCACTGCGCTCTGCCTGCTTTGCATGAAGCTGTGCCAGTACAGAGGGTTTCCGCACATTGTCCGCAGTGCGCTCTGCAACGCGGCCTGCATAGTTCATAGGCTGTCGCGGTCTGTCTGCAACTTCGGTTTCGGCTGCTTCCTCATCCACTCCCAGTGCATCCTCACTGCCCGTTTCGTCCATGTTGAGCAGTGAATTCAGCTCCGCAAGACGCGCAGATTTTTCGGCCAGTTCCGCTTCCTGCGCAAAAGGACGTTTGGCTTCTTCCTTTGCCTGCGCCAACTGCTGTTCCAAGGTTTCCAGTCTGCGCTCCACCTGCGGCAATGCTCTTTCGATACCTGCCAGTGCATTGGTAACGCGCAGGATATTACCCAGCGGGTCTTTGCCGACTTCCATAGAGTAGTTCCATGCGCCCTTGATGGACAAACGGAACACCTTATCGAAGTTGTCAAACCGGGAATGCAATTCAAACGCACCGTAGCTGCCGATCCTGCCCTCGGTGCCAGCCGCCTTCAAAGCCTTACAAGCCTCGATGATGGCCGCGCCCGCTTCCTTGCGTTCGGTGTACACCTTGCCGCTGATTTCCATAGCAAAATGGTCTTTGTCCTGCGCCAGAAGCGGTTTTGCCGCTTCTATATCAGTTTTCAGGGCTTCGATCTGACCCTTTGCCGCAGTAATTTCTCGTGGATAGCGGCGCGCAATATCCGATTCCAAACTATAAATCTGACTGGTGTGATTGGCTTTCAGCAGCTTCAGTTTGCTGACCTGAATATCCAAGTCCATCTTTTCCTTGATGTAGGGATTGCCAGTTGCCAGTGCCTTGATTTCGGCATAGGACAGCGCGGTGTCGTCCACATCATCACAGGCGCGGACAGGAGATTTGGAAGTCATTATCTGAGAAATGAACTTCTGCTTATTTTCTAAAATCTGCCACATGTACGAGTCAAACGTATTTTCCGTGACATAACGATAGATTTTCACCTGCTTATTCCGGTTTCCCTGCCGAAGAATACGTCCCTCCTGCTGTTCCAGGTCAGACGGCTTCCACGGGCAGTCCAGATGATGCAGGGCAATCAGCCGATCCTGAATATTGGTTCCTGCGCCAAGTTTCGGCGTAGACCCCATCAGGATACGAACCTGTCCGGCGCGCACCTTTGCAAACAGGTCTGCTTTTTTCGTTTCGGTGTTGTACTCGTGAATGAACGCCACTTCTTCACGGGGAACACCTCTCGCCACCAGTTTCTCCCGCACATCATCGTAGACGTTGAATGTACCATCGGCTTTTGGTGTCGATAAATCGCAGAAGATCAACTGTGTTCCTCTATCCTGCGAAGATTCTTCCCAGACCTTGAACGCATTGTCCACACAGCGATTCACCTTACTCTCCGGCTCGTCCGGCAGCATCTCGTTCATAAGCCGCTGATCGAGTGCCAGTTTTCTGCCATCGTTGGTGATCTTGAGCATATTATCGAATCTGGGATTCACATTACCGTTGCGTACAGCCTCGGCACGGTCTGCAAAGGAACTCACCATTTCTTCCTGTGTCTCGCTCGGTTTCAGCACTTCGTTGATGTACTCCGCTTTCGGCACAGGCAGGTTCAGCATATCCGCCGTCTGCACGTCTGCCGATTCCTTGAACAGAGAAATCAGCTCCGGCAGATTGAAGAACCGGGCAAAACGTGTTTTCGCACGGTAGCCGGTTCCTTCCGGGGAAAGCTCGATTGCCGTGACGGTTTCACCAAAGGATGCCGCCCAATCATCGAAGTGGCTCAGTCCCATCTTCTGCAGGGTGTCATACTGGAGATACCGCATAATGGTGTACAGCTCCACCATCGAGTTGCTGACCGGGGTTCCGGTTGCAAAGGTCACGCCCTTGCCGCCTGTCAGTTCGTCCAGATACTGACACTTTGCAAACATATCGCTGGACTTCTGTGCATCGGTCTGGGCGATACCTGCGATATTCCGCATTTTCGTGTAGAGGAACATATTTTTATAGAAATGTGACTCGTCCACAAACAGACGGTCAACACCCAGTTCCTCAAATGTAACCACATCATCCTTTCTCGTCTGGTCGTTCAGCTTTTGCAGCTTTGCTTCCAGTGTTTTCTTTGTTTTTTCCATCTGCTTGACCGTAAAACTGCGGCTGTCCTCGCTCCGGGCATCGGCCAGAGCCAGCGTAATATCGTCGATCTGACGCTCGATAATAGCCTTCTGCCGTTCCGGGGAGAGCGGCACACGCTCAAACTGCGAATGACCGATCACGATGGCATCGTAATCGCCGGTTGCGATCCGGGAGCAGAACTGCTTACGATTGCTGGGTTCAAAATCCTTTTTCGTTGCCACCAGCACATTGGCATTGGGATAGAGCCGCAGGAAATCTGCGCCCCACTGCTCCGTGAGGTGATTCGGTACCACATAGAGATTCTTCTGCGACAGGCCCAGCCTGCGGCTCTCCATGCCGGCAGCAATCATCTGGAAGGTCTTGCCTGCGCCCACACAATGAGCCAGCAGCGTATTGTTACCGTACAGAATGTGCGCCACGGCATTTTTCTGGTGCTGCATCAGTGAAATTTCCGGGGTCATGCCCTCAAAGCGAATATGACTGCCATCGTACTCACGGGGACGAATCGCATTGAAAATCCGATTATAGGTCGCACACAAATCCTCGCGGCGATCTAAATCTTTGAAAATCCACTGATTAAACGCTTCCCGAATGGATTCCTGCGCTTGCTGTGCAAGCATGGTTTCCTGCTTATTCAGCACACGATGGTCGCCATCCGCATCGTGAATCGTATCGTAGATTTTGGTATCGCGGAGATTCAGCGCATCTTCCAGCAGCTTATAGCCGTTGACGCGCAGGGTTCCGTAAGTGTTGGTGACAAGCGGATTGCCGCGATCCAGCGACTTGCCCGAAATGTTCCATGCACCAGAAATTTCGGAATAGGTTGCCTTAATGTCAATCCCGGCATAGTAGTTCGGTGTTTTGAACACTTCTTTCATAAACTGCGTGATACACTCCGGCTTCACCCAGTTCGCACCCAGCCGCACTTCGATTTCCGAAGCGTCCAGGTCTTTGGGCTGTACCCTTTTCAGGTAATCCACATTGATCTGGTACTCTGCATGGTTCGCCGCAAAGGTTTCTGCCGTGGCTAGTTTTTCACGAACATTGCCGGACAGGTATTCATCCGAGGTTTCCCACTGCTGTGTCACAGGATTTCGGAAAATCGCACCTGCCAGTTCATCCGTGATTTCCTGTTCCGGTTTACCGCAGAGTTGCGCCATGAACGGCACATCCACCTTTGCTTTTTCTCCAATGGAAAGTGCCAGGGCTTCGCTTGGCGTGTCTACTGAGGTAACAGGCTCCGGCTTACGGATGGTACGTTTGGTGAAAATATCGGCAAGTCGTTTGAGATTCTTCTCTTCATCCAGAATTTCCAGTGATGCCAGCAGACAATAGCTGCTGTCCTGTCGGAATGCCCGCTTGTTGACCGTGCTGTTGATAAGGCCATACTGCGCCTTAAATGCGGTGTACTGCTGTTTCAGTTCATTCTGTAAAAGCTGTACTTCCGCATCCGAACCATCATGCAGTTGACAATCCAACAGTTTCCGGGTGGTTTCCCGCAGAGCAATCATGCCCAGCACTCGCTCTGCAGTAACAGCAGGTAGTTCCACCTTATTCATAAAGGAATTTTCGCGGTAGTAAATCTGCCCATCTACGTTCGTAAAACTGAAATTCTTCACGCTGGGGTCTGCCGGAATCGGTTCTTCCTGCACATCCAGTTCATCATCGGAAATTTCCGGCTCCGTGATGGTGGCATGGATGTTGCCGACCGCCTCTTTTAACTGCTTGGCAAGGTCTGCGCTCTCGATGGGCTTGACCGTGGTTTCCTGCTTGCCGTACTGGGTGCTTTCCGTGGTGATCTCGCCCAGCACCATTTCAGGATGCTGCGCAAAATACTGGTTGATGGAGTAGCCTTTCGGTGTTTCGCTAAGGTCTACCCAGTCTGCCCGCTCTACCGCTGCACGGTCACGCTTCTGCAAAAACAGAATGTCAGCAACCACGCTCGTGTTGGCATTGCGCTGAAACGCATTGTTCGGCAGACGAATTGCGCCGACCAGATCGGCACGGTTGGCAAGGTACTCACGGACAGAGGAATCCTTCTTATCCATCGTACCGCTGGACGTTACCACTGCTACCACGCCGCCCGGACGCACAAGGTCAAGACTTTTCGCAATAAAATAATCGTGGATGAGAAAATTGTGGCGGTCATACCGCTTATCCGGTACTTTGTAATTGCCGAAGGGTACGTTGCCCACAACACAGTCAAAGAAACTGTCCGGGAACTGCATTGTTTCAAAGCCCTGCACCGCAATCTTGTTTTTCTGGTACAACTGCTGTGCAATGCGGCCTGAAATGCTGTCCAGCTCCACACCGTACATCCGAATCTTTTCCATGCTGTCCGGCACCAGACCCATGAAATTGCCGACACCACAGGACGGTTCCAGTACATTGCCCTTGGACAATCCCATATTGCCCAGGGCTTCATACATTGCCTTGATGACCGTAGGAGAAGTGTAAAACGCATTCAGGGTACTGGCACGGGCTTCCTTATACTCATCTGCCGTGAGCAGGGACTGTAGTTCGGCATACTCTTTCGACCATTCTGCGTTGTTTTCATCGAACGCCTGCGGAATGCCGCCCCAGCCCACATACCGGGAAAGTATCTCCTGCTCTTCTGCGGTAGCCTGCCGCTGCTCTGCATCCAGTGTCTGCAGCACCCGAATGGCTTCCACATTGGCTTTATACTTTGTTTTCGGCCCTCCTGCGCCGAGATCATCGTCCGTAATGCGGAAGTTGATGGGTTTCTGTTTGGGCTGTGCAGGCTGTTCTGTTTCTGCTCCACTGTCCAGCGGAAGATTGTGCTGCCGCCGTGCATGGTTGACCTCTGCCGGGGTCATAGGCTGCTGGGTCAGCGGTTCAAGGGCTTCCTCTGCTGCTGCACGGCTGATGGCATCCGTTCGGTTCTGCACATCTGCGATCAGCTGCATCTGTTCTGGCGGGAAGTCAGGATTCAGCAGTTCTTCCAACTCGCCGCCTGCTTCTGCCACCGAATAGATCACATCCATCTGCTCCGGGGAGAAATCCTCGTAGGCCACACCCGCATTGTGCAGAGCCGTAAAGACTGTGATTTCAACCGCTTCTTCCATCGGTACATCTGCCTGTTCGTACAGATGCCGAATGTACTCCAGCTGTTCCGTTCGGAAAATCGGATACCGGGCTTCTTTTGCAAGGGTCATGTCCTGCAAACTGACCGTTCCATTTCCAAAGTCCACCGAATCCACACGGAACTCTCTATCGTCCAGTTCGATGGTGGTATTAACAGGCAGATATTCCTCTCTGCGGAAGTATTTCGTTTGGGCATGGGTTCCATCTTCCTGCTGGCCGGACAGATAGACACTCTCCCCCTGCTTCCAGAGCTTCATTGCCTGTGAAACCCACTGTTCACGCGGAAAACCAGATACCTCAACCTTGCCGAGTGCGGTTTCCTTTTCCAACAGCTTGCTGCCAAGAAGTTCTGAAACGCGCTTTGCATCCTCGCCGTAGAACTCAAAGTTACCGTGCTGCTCGTAGCCGACCAGTGCATCCGGGTAACGCTCTTTCAGAGCGTTATACTCGTTGGCGGCATCCAGCGGCAGGGGCTGCAAGGTCGGCTCAACGGCCTTTTCTTCCGCTGCATACGGAACCATAATGCCGCGTACCCACTGCGGAGCATCAATGCTATCCTGATACAGTGCAACGGCATCCCGTCTGTCCGTAATAACGTCCTGATAGGTGCGCTGGAAAATATCTTCTTGAATCCACTCTCCGAAGTGCGCCCATGTGTCGATAGCCTCGGAGTAAACAGCATTTTCCACCTCGCCAGAATCAAACAAATCCTCGATTTTCTCACGGATCAGTTTTTCCGCTTCTTCCTCGGTGGTATCGCGGTCACGCAGCAACGGATAGATTTCGCTGCGCTCTACCTTTTCCAACAGCGTGTACAGACATTCTTTATAGATGCTGCGGCTGTCTTTCTGGGTGTGGTCCGCATCCAGTTTCAGGAAATCGTTCAGCGGATTCTTCGCCAGCGTTTCGCTATATGACGGTAACGGAATGACCCGGCCAGCCACCGCCGAATTTTCCATATCTTTCAGATAAACGTCATGAGCATTGGAACGCTCAATGCGGTACAGATGGTCGTTTTCAAGATACAGGAAACTGCCGTTTTCTCTGCTGTACATTTGCTTGGGCTGATTTTCAAACGATTCTACTGCTTTTGCATCTTCTCTCGTTTGACGAATGACCGCCTTTGCATCATTCAGACTGTTAAACGGCCCTGTTTCTGCAGCACCTGTGCCCTTTTCTTCGTCATAGTTATAATGGTTATAGAACTTGCCATCGGAATATTGTAGAATTGCAATATCCTCAATATATCCCGCCTGCATCATCACCGTTGACTGATACCGCGCAACGACTTTTGCCTTTTGAGAGTTCTCAACCGCTGCGGCGGTTGACTGCTCTTTCGATTGCGGCTCCTGCTCCATGAAGTCAAACATGGACATCTGCCCCTGTTCAGGAACCGCAATCTCAACAGCCCTCTTCTTTTCCGGGAAAATCGTGTACGTTCCCTCGACATACTGGTGCAGGATAGAGAGGGATTCTGCCTTTCGCTCATATTCTTCGGAATCCAGCGGCACAGACAGCAGTGCATTGTCCATCTGCTCCAGCAGTTCCACCGCCTGTTCGGGGTCTGCCAGCTTTTCAACCAGAGCCTTTCGTCCCTCTTCGTGGTAAAGATCCTGCGGGAAAGAACGTTCCACCTCGTTCGGCAGATGGTGATAGAATCCCATCACCCGCATTGCCATCTTCTCTTGCTCATAAGCAGGCATCCGGGAGTAGTCTGCCGGCTTCAAATACTCACTGTCACGGATAAGCCGGTCAATTCGGCCTGCAGCCTGATTCCAGTTCAAATGTACGCTTGCATCCGGGTTCCCGTATGGGCCACGCTCCAAAGCAATGCCCCTGCCATCGTGATCTTCGTGAGAATCATCTGCCCCGCAAAGGGCATGGCTGCTGCCGCCGATCCCGTAATGGTCTTTCAGAAAGTCTGCCCGCTCTTTCTTATCTTCATGATTTAAGAAGAACGAATAGATTGCCAGCCGACTGTCCGAGTAATTGCTGCCCCGTGTGAAATATCCATTGATTTCATCTTCCGTGATGAATCGTTTGTACTCGTTCCAGTGAAAGTCCTCTCTTGCTGCATAATTCTGATAGGGTTTCGCAAACTTGTGGAACAGTGCCGCCACCTTATCCGGCTTATAAAAGTGCATCCGCATCAGGTCTTTATCTTCGGCATAGGCTTCCCCCAGCGCAGATAATCTGTCGTTTAGGTCAGTCAGAAAATCTGTATCATCCAGCAAGCCTGCCAGCCTGTCCGTCAGTTCCGGGAAACCGCCCCTGAAGATTTCTACATCCTGAAAGACTGCTTCGGCAACGCCATCTGCCAAGTCACGTTCCATATAAGCCAATGTCTGCGCGTGTTCCTGTAAGGCATTCTGCCGTGCAGCATCCAGAACTGCCTGCGGTGCGTACTCGCCCTGCCGGAGTAGTTCATGGATACGGTTGCTCACATCCTCCCACGAAAGAAACGCATTGGCTATCGTGCCACCCTTAGCCGTGTCACCTGCCGCAATGCGCAACCCCAAATCATCGAACCAGACCGCATACTTTGCGCCGTCAATTTCAAAGCCTTTTCCTCCCGTGCCGTATTCGTTTTTCACGAACTCCGTGTATTCTTCCGGGGTTTTCTCGACCATAAAATTGTAGATCAGGCGCAGCTGGCCTTTGCTACGGTTGCTGCCCGTGCGCAGAACTTCATCAACAACATCGGAATCCAGTGCAATTTTCTCTGCGTACTGCGCCCGAATCGGTTCTTCGATGGCACGGATCTGCTGTTCCACGGTCGGCAAATCAGGAAAAGAAAAAGCAGAGGCAATTTCTTCCTCTGCTTCGCTCAAATCCTGTTCTGTTGTCGGTTCGGTTAATTGTATACCAATTCCTTCAAGACGATCTCTTCTGCCATCGCCGTCAGGCTGTTCTGATGTGCTGCCCATGCCAGCGGGTCCTTCTCCTTGCTCGGTGCCGGAAACTTCTCGTTCAGGCTGTCCAGCAGGGTTTCCACCCGACTCTCCGCTGCTTCCTCGATCTGCGCCAGATGCTGGTTCAGCCTGCCGCTCATCAGCATACTCTGATACCAGTTCTTGCGGTTCTCTTTCAGGTACGTCCTGCGCAGCATCCCGTACTTTCCGATGGTCTGCGGCTCGTCCTTCACGGCCAGATTCGGGAACAGATAATCTCCCTTGCGGTAATACGTCAACTCCATTTTCTTGTCCTCCTTTGGTCGTGTTTTCTTTGGTTTCACGCTTTAATGCGCTAAAGTCCGTATTGGTATTATACAAGCTGTCAACGGATTTTTCAAGCTGCTGCGTGATTTCTTTTTTGTAAATTTTCCGCATCTCTCGGCCAATGTCAAAAAGAACCGCTTCGCACTGTTCGGAAACCGCGTTGCCAAGGAACGACAGCACCGGCAGCTTGTTGAAATCCACAATGCGGATAAAGTCATCATCGTCCAGCACATCCATAGGTTCCTGCCCACAACGGCGGGAAAGCGTATAGAAGATACTGTTGGTCATCAGTTCCCGGAAGCGGACGCGGATGTTATCTTCGTCCAGTTCTTCTAAAAACGTATCCGCCACCTCATAGGCCAGACCATCCATCGCTTCATCCAGATTGTCGGCGGTCAGCTGCTGTGCCAGTTCCATCAGGGCAGCATTCATGCTGTCTGTCTGGGATAAGCCATAGGTATCTGCCAGATGGTCTAAGATCGTCTGCTCATGCTCGTGGCTGTCCAGATTCCATAAGAGCGGCGTTTTTCCACCGCGCACCAGATGAGTGTCAGCAATATCGAACACATACCGCAGCTTGGTACGCGGTCCGGTATCATCCAGAAGCGCGATGCCTTTTGCGCCACGGTTGACCCATCGGCTCATTTTCTGATTCCAGAGTTCCATTTCTGCGCAGGCGGTTGCATCGGGCCGCTGTGCGTGGATCAGGAGTGTATCGGTGAACGAATAGCGGTACAGCCGCGCCGCCACATCCAGATAACTCATCCAGTCCTGTGGCGAGTTACTGACATACCGGGCGTTCTGCTGCGCCAATTCTCGAATATCGTTAATCTGTGGCAAGGGTCAAACCTCCTTTACGTTTTCGTTTTCATCGGTGTTTTAGGAAATTCCAGGCTGTACTGTGCGCGACCATCTTCGACGCGCATCACAAGGTCAGCGGCGAATGTCTTATCTTTTTTCGCGGAATAAAAGTCTTTTACGTGGGTGCGGCCTTTTTTCAAAAGGTCTGTGGCCATCTTCTTGTCCAGCGTCTTTCTCATGTTGGACAAGTATCTGCTTTCTTTCCAGAGGGCAAATTTGCAGCTACGGTCTGCACAACAAAAGCTAAGTTTGCTCTCATGTACAGGATTGCCGCAGACCGGGCAGTTTCCCACGCTTACCTTATTATGATGGGGAGCCGCCGCGACGGTAGGAATCTGCCGGAGGTCAGCCAACATCTTATCGAGCAATCCGTGGATTCCCTGCATAAAATCATAGGGCTTGATCTCGCCGCGCTCCATCCGCAGCAGGTCATTTTCCCATTCGGCTGTCATACTGGCAGATTTCAGGTAGTCCGGGATATTGCGGATCGCGGCCACACCGTCCTCCGTGGGAATCATCTGCTTGCCTTTACGCTGCACATAGCCGGAGGATACCAGCTTTTCCAGAATCGCAGCGCGCGTTGCAGGGGTTCCCAGACCTTTCTTCTCAGTGTTCTTTTCAAATTCCTTATTGCCTGCTGTTTCCATGGCCGACAGCAGGGTATCTTCGGTGTAGACTTTCGGCGGCGAAGTAAAGCCCTGCTTTTTCTCTGCCCGTACTACCGGAATAACCATCCCCTGTTCCAGATCGTTCGGAAGTGACGCATCCTTGCTCTTCTCCGGCTCCACAAGCGGAACAGGTTTTGCAGTATAACCGGGCTGCAGAACATCCTTATATTTTGCCGTGAAGTTCCTGCCCTGGCAGCACACTGTTACCAGCACATCCTCATAGATGAACGACGGCTGCACAGCCTGCACCAGTTTCCAGATGATAAGCGAAAGAATCTTCTGTTTGGTTTCGGACAGTTTTTCCTTGCTGCATTTTACGCTCTGCATGGTCGGCAGGATCGCATGATGGTCTGTGACCTTGCTGTTGTTGATAACGCAGCTTACGTCTGCCGCCGCGCCATCTAAGGCCAGTACCAGAGATTCCACCGTCTTGCGCATATCCTCGGTCACGAACTGGCTGTCCGTTCTGGGATACGTCACCAGCTTTTCTTCATACAGTTCCTGTGCCGCCTGCAAGGTCTGGCTTGCAGGCAGACCATAATAGCGGTTTGCTTCTCGCTGCAAGGTCGTCAGGTCATACAGCTTCGGTGGCTTC
>OMDM01000460.1_pt1 | contig 16669 bp, 15 predicted proteins | sample 1673801 | NCBI WGS metagenome assembly OMDM01 (sample SAMEA103958127, study PRJEB25191) | human gut metagenome | biome: human-associated habitat [ENVO:00009003]; feature: intestine environment [ENVO:2100002]; material: feces | place: Germany | collected 2013/2015 | reverse complement strand
CTCCGCGGCGCACTCGATGACCTTGGCCTTGACTATGTAGTCAATGAAGGCGACGGCGCATTCTATGGCCCGAAGATCGACTTCCATCTGGAAGACTCCATCGGAAGAACGTGGCAGTGCGGTACCATCCAGCTTGACTTCCAGCTGCCGCAGAGATTCGAACTGGAATACACAGGAGCAGACGGAGAGAAACATCGTCCGATTATGATCCACCGTGTTGTTTACGGTTCTGTTGAGCGTTTCATCGGTATCCTGATCGAGCACTTTGCAGGTGCATTCCCAACCTGGCTTGCACCGGTACAGGTAAAGGTTCTGCCAATCTCCGACAAATACGCAGATTACGGTAAGAAGGTTCTGGACGCCCTTCACGAGGCAGGCATCCGCGCAGAGATGGATACCCGTTCCGAGAAGATCGGATATAAGATCCGTGAGGCACAGGGACAGAAGATTCCATACATGCTGATCGCCGGAGCAAAAGAGGAAGAAGCAGGTCTTGTATCTGTCAGAAGCCATTTTGCAGGTGATGAAGGCCAGAGAAGCCTGGAGCAGTTTATCGCAGATATCAAAGAAGAAATCGCAAGCCGCGTTAACCGCCCGGTTACTGTTGAAACAAAAGAAAATAAATAAGGTAGGTGTCAAAAAAATTGACACCTATGATACCAGATTGCTCCGTATTTCGTACTCCCGCAATCTTCAAAACATTCGTACTCCGCTCATTTTTCTTCGAAAAATGGCTACTTACTCATGTTTTTGGCGGGTCAAGAGGTCAAAAATCCTCTTGCAAGCAAGCTTGCATCGGATTTCAGACCTTTTGACTCTGGTATCATAAAATAAAAGACAGAAAATTTTAAGAAAGAACCTAGTAAAAGATGAACTTACAAGAATATTTAAAAGAACACCGCCTGATTGCAGACGGTGCCATGGGAACTTATTATGAGAAAAAATACACGGTAAGAAGCGGAATCGCAGAGATGGAAAATCTAAGCTGTCCGGAGAGGATTCAGGAAATTCACTTGGATTATATCCGAAGCGGTGCCAGATTTATCCGTACCAATACCTTTGCCTGCAACACCACCTTTTTAGGGGATATAGAACAGGTAAAGGAGTGTATTCGGGACGGTTATCAGGCAGCAGTATCGGCAGTGGAAGTTTCGGGAGAGGATGTGGTCATTGCCGCAGATATCGGACCGATACCGGAGATGAATTTTGAGGACAGAGAAGGGATTTTGCAGGAGTATCAGACTATTTGTGATACCTTTTTGGAGCAGGGAGCTCAATGCTTTGTATTTGAAACACAGTCGGACTTTACCTACATAGAACCGATGGCAGCTTATTTGAAAAAGAAGGCGGATGTATTTATCATTGCCCAGTTTGCTTTTGACAAAAGCGGCTACACCAAGTCCGGTCTTGGCATAGAGCGAATGATACAGACGGCAGCACATATGGAGGAATTGGATGCCTACGGCTTTAACTGCGGCGTAGAGGCGGCACATCTCTATCAGATGTTAAAAGACGTTACCTTTCCAAATGATAAATATGTGACGGCACTTCCAAATGCCGGATATCCATATACCCTTCGGGGAAAGACCATCTATTCCAATAACGAACATTATTATGTGGAAATGATGGAAGCCATTGCAGGTTTGGGAATCAATATTTTGGGCGGTTGTTGCGGAACTACCCCGGCTTACATTGAAAAGCTGACAGAGAAATTAGAAGGGATTCCGCTGGCGGAAAAAAATATTGGTAAAACCGGAGAAGACAATGGTGAGGTTCGGATTTCCCGATTTGAAAAAAAGCTGAATCATGGGGAAAAAATGATTATTGCGGAGTTGGACCCGCCCTTTGGAATTGACACTCACAAGGTATTTGAGGGAAGCAAATTGCTGGCAGAGGCAGGAGTGGATTTGATTACCTTTGGAGATTCTCCTATGGCGAGAGCCAGAATGGATGCGATGCAGTTGGCGGCAGCAGTCCAGAGAAAAACAGGGGTTTCGGTTATGCCTCATGTTTGCTGCAGAGATCGAAATGTGGTTGCTTTGCGTTCTGCTATGTTGGGAGCCTACATGAATGAAATCCGTCATTTTCTGATTGTCACCGGTGATCCGGTGCCAAGGGATGCCAGAGGTCATATTACCGGAGTTTTCGATTTCAATTCCATCCGTTTTATGGAATATGTACGGGAAATGAATCGGGATGTCTTTGCCGAAGAGCCGGTATTTTATGCGGGAGCCTTGAATTATCATGGGGCGAACCCGGATGCCATCATACGCCGGATGCAGCAGAAAATAGACGCGGGATGCAGATGTTTTATGACACAGCCGGTGTATTCTAAGGAAGATGTGGAGAGACTTTCTTATATCAAAGAGCGAATAGATGCAAAGTTGTTCTGCGGCATTATGCCGTTGGTCAGCTACAAAAATGCAAAATTCGTAGCCAATGAAATGCCGGGTATTTTTGTACCGGAGGAAATTGTAAATCGTTACAGAGAAGATATGAGCCGGGAAGAAGCAGAAGCGGTGGCTACTGAGATTGCGGTAGAGATTGCACAGGATTTACGGGATACGGCAGACGGATATTATATGATGACACCTTTCAACCGTGCAGGCTTGATTGCAGGAATTATCCAGCAGATAAGAGAAAAGTTATAGGCAGGATGGAAATATGACAAAGACAGAATTTCAACAGATGATACAGACACATCCGATTTTTTTGGACGGAGCAACAGGTTCCAATCTTATGAATGCAGGAATGCCGATGGGATGCTGCCCGGAAACATGGATATTGGAACACAAAGAAGTGTTATGTAAACTTCAAAGGGATTATGTGGAGGCAGGAACCAATATTTTATATGCACCGACTTTTACGGCAAACCGCATAAAACTGGAAGAGTATGGACTGGAGAATCAGGTGGAAGAGCTGAATCACCAGTTGGTGGAGCTGTCCCGGGAGGCAGCCGGTGGAAAGGCTCTGATTGCAGGAGATTTGACCATGTGCGGCAAACAGCTTTATCCCATGGGGGATATGCGGTTTGAAGAATTGGTGGAAGTTTATAAGGAACAGATTCAGGCAATCGAAAGGGCAGGAGTAGACCTTTACGTGGTGGAAACCATGATGAGTTTGCAGGAAACTCGTGCGGCGTTGATTGCTTTAAAAGAACTGACGGACAAGCCGGTAATGGTCAGCATGACCTATCAGGAAGATGGAAGAACCCTTTACGGTACAGACCCGGTAACGGCAACGGTAGTATTACAGAGTCTGGGAGCAGATGTTATAGGTCTGAACTGTTCCACCGGACCGGAAGATATGGTGAGTTTGGTAAAACAGATGGCAGAGTACGCCACCGTTCCGATTTTGGCAAAGCCCAATGCAGGTCTGCCGGAGTTAGAAGACGGTGTTACGGTTTATAAGACAGAGCCGGAGGAATTTGCAAAAGCGGCAAAAAAACTGGTAGAGGCGGGAGCGGCTGTTTTGGGCGGCTGCTGCGGAACCACCCCAAAACACATACAGGCATTGGTGGAAATGGTAGGAGATATGCCGATTCATAAGCCGTTGGAACAGCCGAGACGTATGTTGACTTCTGAACGGAAATCAGTGGAAATAGATTTGGACGGAAGCTTTCTGGTGATTGGGGAACGGATTAATCCCACCGGAAAGAAAAAATTGCAGACGGAGCTGCGGGAAGACAGTCTGGAACTGGTGCTTTCCATGGCAAGAGAGCAGGAAGAAAAGGGTGCCGCAATTTTAGATATCAATATGGGACTGAACGGAATTGACGAAAAATCCATGATGTTGAAAACCATCGAAGAGGTTTCTTCTATTGTGGATTGTCCTCTTTGTATCGATTCCAGTTATGTAGAAGTTATTGAGGAGGCTTTGCGGATATATCCGGGACGGGCACTCATCAATTCTATTTCTTTAGAAAAAGAAAAATTTGAGAAGCTGCTGCCGGTGGCAAAAAAATACGGAGCCATGTTTATTTTGCTACCGCTATCGGATGTGGGACTGCCAAAAGACGTGGCGGAAAAACAGGAAATCATTCACAAGGTTATGGACAGAGCCTTATCCCTTGGTATGAAAAAAGAGGACATTGTGGTGGACGGACTGGTGGCTACCGTGGGTGCCAATCCAAAGGCGGCACTTGAGTGTTTTGAGACCATTTCCTATTGTAAAGAAGAACTGGAACTTGCCACAGTCTGTGGCTTGTCAAATATATCCTTTGGTTTGCCGGATAGAAGTTATGTAAATACGGCATTTCTGACGATGGCGATTGCAAAGGGACTGACCATGGCCATTGCCAATCCCTCTCAGGAGCTTTTGATGAATGCGGCTTTTGCCTCCGACATGCTGCTGAATAAAAAAGACGGTGACATTCGTTATATTCAGCATGTGAACCAAAATCATACAGAGAAATTGCCAAAGACAGAGCAGGGACAACCACAGGAAGAAAAATCCATGGTTTTTGAAGCGGTGTTAAAAGGAAATAAAGCGGGTATATTAAAAGAAGTAGACCTTGCGTTGAAAGAAGGAGAGGAGCCGGGAGCAATTATAGATCATCATCTGATTCCGGCAATCAATGAGGTTGGAAATCTCTTTGATAAAAAAATCTATTTTTTGCCGCAGCTGATTGCCAGTGCACAGACCATGGAAAAGGCCATCGGTTATCTGGAGCCTATGTTACAACGGGATGAGAATACGCAGGACAGTGCCACCATCATTATGGCAACGGTGGAAGGAGATATCCATGACATTGGAAAAAATCTGGTGGTGCTGATGCTGAAAAATTACGGCTACCGTGTCATTGATTTGGGAAAAGATGTTGCGGCGGATGTGATTATTGAAACAGCCATCAGAGAGCAGGCAGAGCTGGTGGGTCTTTCTGCGTTGATGACCACCACGATGATGCGGATGCAGGATGTGGTAAATCTTGCAAAAGAGAAACAGTATAAAGGCAAAATCTTTATTGGCGGTGCCGCCATCACACCGGAGTTTGCAGATGAAATCGGAGCAGACGGTTATTCCAGTGATGCGGCGGATTGTGTGCGTTTGGTGGCAGAATTGTTACAGAAATAGAGGTAAAAAGATGAGAGTAGGAATGGGATATGATGTACATCGTTTGGTGGAAGGCAGAGATTTGATTCTAGGCGGCGTGAAGATTGAACACTCTTTAGGCTTGCTGGGTCACTCGGATGCAGATGTACTGATTCATGCAATTATGGATGCATTGTTGGGAGCAGCGGCTCTGGGAGATATCGGAAAGCATTTTCCCGATACCGACGAAAAGTACAAAGGCATTTCCAGTATGAAGCTTTTGGAGCATGTGAAAGGGTTGATTGAGGAAGAAGGATATGTGATTGAAAATATTGATGCCACCATCATTGCCCAGAGACCCAAGCTTCGTCCTTATATGGAGGAGATGGAAGAAAACATTGCCAAGGTGCTTAAGATAGAAAAAAATCAGATTAATCTAAAAGCGACTACCGAAGAAAAATTGGGCTTTACCGGAAGGGAAGAGGGAATTGCAGCACAGGCAATCTGTTCTCTCACCGGAATCTATGAGGGAAGCTTTGCTGTGGCAGACAGTGCTATGAATTGCAGTTCCTGTACGGGATGCAAAAAACATTGACAAAAAGGATTTTTTTGCATAAACTACTAAAGTAGATAAGAAAAAGCCAAGAACGAAGAGAGTAGGAAGTTACAGACCTCAGAGAGAGACTGTCATCGGCTGGAAGCAGTCTTGGAAACTGGATTTTTGAAGTGCATTCGGGAGCTGATTCGGTGAAAAGAGTAGCCGGATACGGGGTACACACGTTACGTGTCTTGAGAGAGAGCAGAAATGCTCTACTTAGAGTGGAACCGCGGATAACTTCGTCTCTAATCAGAGACGGAGTTTTTTATTTTTTAGCTGAGAGTGTGCTCAGCACACTTTTTTAACTTTATTTTTCAAAGGAAGTGTAAAAAATGGGCTTTATACGTCATGTCAAAGAGGAATTTCAGGTAATACAGGAGAGAGATCCTTCCATTAAGTCTCCATGGGAAGTATTGCTTTACCCAAGCTTTCGGGTAATGATGACTTACAGAAAAGCACATAAATTGTATGAAAAAGGACATTATTTCCGGGCCAGAAAATTGTCCCAAAAAGCAGCCAGAAAAACGGGAATCGAGATTCATCCGGGAGCCGTCATTGGAAAAGGATTCTTTATCGACCACGGAAGCGGTGTCATCATCGGAGAGACCACCATTATCGGGGACAATGTAACCCTGTATCAAGGGGTTACGTTGGGAGGAACCGGAAAGGAAACCGGAAAGCGTCATCCCACTTTGGAAGACAACGTCATGGTTAGTGCCGGAGCGAAAATTATCGGTTCCTTTACCATAGGAAAAAATTCCAAGATTGGAGCAGGCAGCGTTGTGTTGGAGGAAGTTCCTCCAAACTGTACAGTGGTGGGTGTACCGGGAAGAATCGTAAAACGGGACAACGAAAAAGTACCACGCAGCGACATGGATCAAATTCATTTGCCGGATCCGATTATGGAGGATATTACCTGTTTACAGCAGACAAATACTGTACTTTGCAATAAAATCATTGATTTGGAAAACGAAGTAAAAGCATTAAAGGCAGGAAGAAAAGAGTAGGAGGAATTTATGAAGATTTACAACACATTGACAAAGCAGAAGGAAGAGTTTCAACCAATCGAAGAGGGAAAGGTCAGCATGTATGTGTGCGGACCTACCGTATACAACTACATCCATATCGGAAATGCAAGACCTATGATTGTCTTTGATACTTTCCGTCGTTATCTGGAGTATAAGGGAATTGATGTGAACTATGTTTCCAATTTTACAGATGTGGATGACAAGATTATTAAAAAAGCAATGGAAGAGGGCGTAGATGCAGAGGAGATTGCACAGCGTTATATTGCAGAATGTAAAAAGGATATGGAGGCTTTGAATGTAAAGCCGGCAACCACGCATCCTCTGGCAACCCAGGAAATTCCGGGAATGATTGAAATGATTGAGCAGTTAATCGAAAAAGGTCATGCCTATTGTGCAGAGGACGGAACCGTATATTTTAGAACCAGAAGCTTTAAGGAATACGGAAAACTGTCCCATAAGAATATTGACGATTTGGAAGGCGGACACCGGGATATCAAGGTGACCGGAGATTTCAAGGAAGACCCGTTGGATTTCGTACTTTGGAAACCGAAAAAGGACGGAGAACCGTATTGGGAGTCTCCATGGAGTGACGGACGTCCGGGTTGGCACATTGAATGTTCGGTAATGAGCAAAAAATATCTGGGAGATGAAATAGACATCCATGCAGGTGGAGAGGATTTGATTTTCCCGCACCATGAAAATGAGATTGCCCAGTCTGAGGCGGCAAACGGAAAGAATTTTGCCCATTATTGGATGCACAATGGATTTTTGAATATTGACAATAAGAAGATGTCCAAATCCTCCGGTAATTTCTTTACAGTCCGGGAGATTGGGGAAAAATATGATTTGCAGGTACTTCGTTTCTTCATGCTCAGTGCCCATTACAGAAGCCCGCTGAATTTTAGCGCGGAGCTGATGGAGGCGGCAAAGAACGGATTGGACAGAATTTTGACAGCGGCAGACAATGTGAAGCATCTTGGCGAGAAAGCAGCCGACAAAGGAATGGATACGACAGAACAGGAGCTTTTTGCAAAAAGTGAAGTCTATGTGGAAAAATTTGAAGCTGCCATGGAGGACGATGCAAACACAGCCGATGCGGTATCTGCGGTATTTGAGTTGGTAAAATACATCAATACCAACACCAATGGAGAGCAGTCAAAAGAATATTTGGAGGCAATGTATCAGCGGTTAAAAACTCTCTGCGATGTACTTGGAATCATTATTGAGAAAGAGGAAGAGATTTTAGACAGCGATATCGAGGCATTGATTGAAGAGCGTCAGGCAGCCAGAAAAGAAAAGAATTTTGCCAGAGCAGATGAGATTCGGGATATGCTGTTGGAAAAAGGAATCATATTGGAGGATACCAGAGAAGGAGTAAAATGGAAAAGGGCATAGATGCATATATTAAAGAACAATTCCAGTTGGAATCGGTTGACATAAGAACATACTCGCCGTTGACTCTTGCCTATATCGGGGATGGTATTTACGATTTGGTGATTCGCTCCATCATTGTGGGAAAGGGAAACACCAAAGCAGCCAATCTCCATCGGGAGACAAGCCGTCTTGTGAAAGCACAGGCTCAGGCAGAAATGATGGAGGTTTTGCAGCCACATCTGACAGAGAAGGAGGCAGATATCTACCGCAGAGGCAGAAATGCAAAATCCCCTACCATGGCGAAAAATGCCACCATGAGTGATTATCGGAAAGCCACCGGATTCGAGGCATTGATGGGTTACCTCTATTTACAGGATGAATTTGAACGATTGGTGGAGCTTGTAAAAATCGGATTAGGAGGCAAATATGAGTGAAGAAAATCTTCAGGAGTTAAAGATAGAAGGACGGAATGCAGTACTGGAGGCGTTTCGTTCCGGAAAACCTATGGACAAGGTGTTTCTTTTAGACGGCTGTATGGACGGTCCGTTAAAAACCATTGCCAGAGAGGCAAAAAAACACGATACAATTATTAATTATGTAAAAAAAGAACGGCTGGAGCAGCTTTCGGAAACCGGGAAACATCAAGGGGTCATTGCTATGGCTGCGGCATATGAATATGCCAAGGTGGAGGATATTCTGGCAAAGGCAGAGGAAAAAGGAGAGCCGCCGTTTATTCTTTTACTGGATGGAATCGAGGATCCACACAATCTGGGTGCTATCATCCGAACAGCAAATCTGGCAGGAGCCCACGGGGTCATTATTCCAAAACGCCGTGCAGTAGGCTTGACGGCAACAGTTGCAAAAACTTCGGCGGGAGCCTTAAACTATACTCCTGTTGCAAAGGTAACTAATCTTACCCAGACCATGAAGGAATTGAAGGAAAAAGGAATGTGGTTTGTGGGAGCGGACATGGGTGGCGAGACCATGTATCAGTTGGATTTGACGGGACCCATTGGCGTCGTAATCGGAAGTGAAGGAGACGGAATGTCCAAGCTGGTAAAAGAAAATTGTGACTTTATAGCGTCGATTCCAATGAAAGGCGATATCGATTCCTTAAATGCATCGGTGGCAGCCGGAATATTGGCATATGAAATTGTAAGACAGCGAATGGGGTAAATGAAAAATGATAGGTTCCTATGATGGAAAGACAGATGAAGAACTGATTCGTCAGATGAGAGCCGGAGATAAAGAAATTGTAGATTATCTGATGGTAAAATATAAGAATCTGGTGCGGAAAAAAGCCAATGCATTTTTTCTGATTGGTGCGGACAATGATGACTTGATTCAGGAGGGAATGATAGGACTTTTTAAAGCAATCCGGGACTATCAGGAGGAGAAAGAGGTAAGCTTTTATCATTTTGCGGAGCTTTGCATCAGCCGTCAGATGTATACGGCAATGGAAGCATCTCAGCGGAAAAAGCATGCACCTTTAAATTCCTATGTTTCTCTCTATGAGGAGACCAACGAAGAGGGGAAAATGCCTCTGTCCGAAGTATTGCAGTCCTTGACAGATGGAAACCCGGAGGATTTGGTGATTGACCGGGAGAACGTGCTGGCATTTCAGGAAAAAATCAATGAGCGTCTCAGTAAGATGGAACGTCAGGTACTGGTGTTGACGCTTCAGGGCTTGGATTATCAGCAGATTGCGGAGATTATGGAAAAACCCGCAAAATCCATTGACAATGCGTTGCAGAGAATCAAAGGAAAACTGCGGGATGACACATAAAGAAAGAGTTAAGAAAGTACAAGGCACCTTGTAACGCAGTGATTCATATGTTATCTTGAGAGCATCAAATAAGAAAGGTGTGATAGGATACATGGAAGACAGTGACGGGTGCGAAAATACATATGGGAAAAACAGTACCGCTCCATGTAGTGTTATGTGATAGAAGAAGGTATCGCCTGTGGGAATGAACAGGTGGTGCCTTTTGTTGTCTGAAAAAAGAAACACTATTATGAAATGGAGAATGAAATGTTAGGTGCATTATTGTTACAGATTGTATTGATTTTTTTAAATGCAGTTTTTGCCAATGCGGAAATTGCGGTAATTTCTTTAAATGAAACAAAATTAAGGCAGGATGCAAAAGAAGGAGATGTAAGGGCAAAAAAACTGGTGGATTTAACAGAGCAGCCGGCAAAATTTTTGGCTACTATACAAGTTGCAATTACTTTGGCGGGACTTTTGGGAAGTGCCTTTGCGGCAGAAAATTTTGCAACGCCCTTGGTTACATGGCTGATAGGATTGGGAGTGCCTATTTCTCAGCAGATATTAAAAAATATTGCAGTCGTTTTGATTACCATGGTATTGGCATATTTTAATCTGGTTTTCGGGGAACTGGTACCGAAACGAATTGCCATGAAGAAGTCAGAGTCTATGGCGTTGGGAATGGCGGGAATGTTAAGTATGGTTTCAAAAGTATTTGCTCCTTTGGTCTTTTTGCTTACAAAATCCACCAATTTTATCTTGAAAAGAATGGGAATCAACCCGGAAGAGGAAGAAGAAAGTGAAATCATTCAGAATGTCTTTGAATTGGATGATATTTTCATTGAAAAGATATGTACTCATCGGCGAAATGTGATATCATTAAGTATGACAGACAGTATAGAAAAATGGGAAGAAATTATTTACCAAAGCCGTCACACCTATTATCCCATTTACGGGGAGAGCAAAGAAGATATCATTGCCATTTTGAATACCAAAGAATATTTTCGGGAAAAGAACAGAGACAAATCCTATATTTTAAATCATGCATCGGAGGAACCGTACTTTGTACCGGAAAATATGAAGGCAAATATACTGCTTAAAAATATGAAACAGAAACGGATATATTTTGCGGTTCTGTTGGATGAATACGGCGGATTGTCAGGAATTATTACCCTCCAAGACTTAATAGAAGAATTGGTGGGAGAAATTGAGGAAGAAGAACGGGATGTTAATAGCAGAGAGTACAAAAGAGGAACGAGAAGCATATATCAGGGAGATGTTCCGGTGTAAAAACGGGGACTGTGAAAACTGCGGCGTCTGCCGCATTTTCGCAGGAACTTCGCCGGAAGAGGTCTATGAAGATTTTGTGGAGGGAAAGCGTGAATTTTCTGAGATTGCAAGGGAATGGAACCTCAGAAAGCAATAGAAGAAAAACCACAGAAAATATTTCAGTTTTAGTTGACAAAAATACCTATTATATAGTATACTATCGCTTGTTGAGATATCAACAGGCTGCTGTGGCACAGGTGGTAGCGCACCTCATTGGTAGTGAGGAGGTCACGGGTCCGAGTCCCGTCAGCAGCTCTACAGATAGAATGCCGCAAATTCAAGGGTTTTCAAGGAAACTAGGGATTTGCGGCATTTATTTTTGTGCAATTTTACCATTGTGCAGATAAAAACCTCATGCTAGAATCCCAACAAAGCATACAGAGTTGCGGTATCGGAAAGAGGCGATAGAGATGAGCATATTTGAGTATAACGAAGAAGAGGCATTGAAGTATATCCGGGAGGATGAATTTCAAATGGGAAAAGAAGAAGGAATAGAACAGGGAGAGTTGAGTAAAACAAGAACAGTTATCCGCAATATGTTAAAGCGTGGGATGTCCGAGGAAGATATCTGTGCTTTGGCAGAATGCGACAAAGCATTAATTGAAGAAGTTCGGAATGAAAAAAGAAGTGGCAAATAGAGAGTATGGGAAAAGTATAAGAATTCCTTGTCTGATGAGGTTTGTTCAGGCAGGGAATTTTTTTGTACCAATATTATGAATAAGAGATGAGAATCTTTCAAATTGCCGAAGAAATATATAATAAAAATATGTTATACTGAGCTTATCAAGAAAATCGGGAGGAAAGATGGATATGAAAAGAATAGGAGATAATACAAAACCGGAATTCAGAGTGCGGCTAAGAGGTGGATTTTCTGACCGCAATAATATCAAACCGGAAAACAAAGAAATGCAATTTGAAAGTCTGGATGATAGGACCAGAACGGCAATCATTAACTTGACGGATATGGCATTTCAGGAATTGAGAGAGAGGGAATCTTATAGTGACATTCAATCTTTTTTGCGAAGGCTTATGAGTGAAGTGTATGCCTTGGAGACCAAGCCCAGTTTAGAGTATGTGGAAGAAAAGGTAATGAATATTTTCCGGGAAACCGTTCGGAAGGATGATTACGATGCAGTATTTTCTGTATTGGAATATATGGCTCGTGAATTTTACGAGCTGAGCCAACACCGATTGAAAATGCAGAAATATTACAATGCATTGTTTGAAAAAGAGTATGTGGGGTATCGTTTTGTGGATTGGAAGATTGTGGCGATTACAGATGAGAATGAAATAGCCGCCATTGAAGAAGGAATTTCCGGTCCTTATGACGTGGTAAATATTCATATATCGAAAGCGATAACACTTCTATCCGATAGTGACAAGCCTGACTATGAGAATTCAATTAAAGAAAGCATTAGTGCAGTAGAAGCTTTGTGTGAAGTAATTACCGGTGTAAAAGGAAAAGAAGCAACACTAAGTAAGCTGTTAAAAAAGCTGGAAGAAGACGGGGTGGTAATTCACTCGGCTATGAAATCCGCATTTTTGACCTTGTATGGCTATACAAGCGATGCCAATGGTATCCGCCATGCAGGGAACATTGGAGGTCCGTCTTCCACCTTTGAAGAAGCAAAATTTATGCTGGTATCCTGTAGTGCTTTTGTCAATTACCTGATAGCGGTATCGGCAAAATAGAATTAGATTTAAAGTACAATCTTTTCCACCAGACCGGCGGCATCACGGATACAGTCAGAACAGCTGCGGAGCGGTTTTCCGGTTTTTGCCCCCTTTAAATCCTTGCAGGTAAGCGAGCCGTTCGCTTCCAAAAATGATTGGGTAATAGCCTTGGAAATCTGATAAGTGGAGGCTTTGCTGTCGGGCTGGTTCAGATTTTTGGAACTGTGTATCATGCCTGCCACTGCACAGGCACCGGATACGGCACCGCAGGTTCCTTCCATACTGCCCATGCCCAGTCCCATGGCTTCAGTTACCGCAAACATGGTTTCTTCGTCCATACCGGCAAGGTCACAATAGGTACAGGCAACAGCCTGTGCACAGTTATAGCCCCGGTTATGGCGTTCAATGGTTTGGTCGATTCTGGATTTCATAAAAATTTCTCCTTTGTATTTTAGAGGTGCATAATTTTTATCGGAGCTGTAATGCAATACAACTTCTAATGATAAAAATTATGCACATTCTAGATTGCTTTTTTCGATGATTTTTTTATTTATTTTGTTAACAGCATCATAATCTCATTACTTCTTGCAATGAAGGCAGCCATACCTTCGGAAGAAAGTGGCTGATTGGAAATCAGAGCAAGGTCGTAAAGCTGTTTGCAGAACATCGGTACATGCTCGGAATCCTTGTTTTCAAAAATGTATTTTACCAACGGATTGTTTGCATTCAATACCAAGGTTTCGTTTCCGCCGAACATAGACGGATCCATGCCGTACATATTGTACATTTTCATCATGTCCTGCATACGGCGGCTTTCCTCAGAAAGTGTAATCATAGAGGAAATGTTTTCGTCTTTCAGTTTTGTAACTTCCACGTTCAGATTTTCTTTTCCGAGAGCTTTTTTAAATACCTCAGTCAGAGTATCTGTGGTTTCCTTCAAATCTTCCTCAGAAACATCTTCTTTCAGAGATTCTGTGACATCTGCGTCGATTCTCTGGAAACGGTAGTTCTCGTTTCTGGCTTCCAGTTGAGAGATAAAGGAGGTGTCAATGTTGTGGTCTAAGATAACCGCATCCATATTCTGCTCCTTAAACATACGAATGTACTGGCTCTGCTGCTGGGTATCTGTAACATAGTAAACAGTCTCCCGGGTATCCTTATCTGCATCTTCGGCAGTATCTTCAACAGTGGAATCGGTGTTTTCTTCCGTAGTTTCCTCTGTGTTTTCCGGCTCTTCCTTTTTCTTGAGAATCTCCGGCAGAGTAATATACTCATCATTCAGATTCTTGAAGAGGATATAGTCGTTCATCTTATCGCAGAATTTCTCATCCTTCAGGCAACCGAATTTGATAAATGGGCTGATGTCATCCCAGTATTTCTCATAGGCTTCCTTATCTGTCTTGCACATGCCGGTGAGCTTGTCTGCCACCTTTTTCGTAATGTAATCGGAAATCTTCTTTACAAATCCATCATTCTGCAGAGCACTTCTGGAAACATTCAGCGGAAGGTCCGGACAGTCGATAACACCCTTTAACAGCATCAGAAATTCAGGAATGACTTCTTTGATGTTGTCTGCAATAAAGACCTGATTGTTGTAAAGTTTGATGGTTCCCTCGATAGATTCGTATTCTGTGTTGATTTTCGGGAAATACAAAATACCTTTCAAATTAAACGGATAATCCATATTCAGATGAATCCAGAATAACGGCTCCTTGTAATCTTGGAATACCTTACGGTAAAAAGCACGGTATTCTTCATCGGTACAGTCATTTGGATGTTTTGCCCAAAGTGGGTTGGTGTCATTCAAAGGTACCGGACGTTTTACGATTTTTGCTTTTTCCATACGAGGAGAAACCTCGACTTGTTCTTTGGTGCCATCCTCGTTTTCTTTTTCTTCGTATTTTGCCTCTTCTACGATGTTTTCCACAACGGTATCTTTTTCCGTTACTTCGTCAGCCGGAATGGTTTCGTACTCTGTCTCAGCATTTGCTTTTTCCAAAAAGATTGGGGTCGGCATGAAGGAACAGTATTTTTCAATGACTTCTCTTGCACGGTATTCATTGGCAAATTCCAGACAATCCTCATTTAAGAAAAGGGTAATAGTGGTACCCACTTCTGCCTTGTCGCCGTCTTTCATGTCAAACTCAGTTCCGCCGTCGCATTCCCAGTGAACCGGTGTGGCACCTTCCTTATAGGAAAGAGAATCGATGTGCACTTCGTCTGCCACCATAAAAGCAGAGTAGAAGCCCAGACCGAAGTGACCGATAATCTGTTCCTCGCTGGCTTTGTCTTTGTATTTTTCTAAGAAATCCGTTGCACCGGAAAATGCAATCTGGTTGATGTATTCCTCTACCTCGTCAGCAGTCATACCAAGACCGTTATCTATAAACTGTAAAGTTTTTTCCTCCGGGTTTACAATGACTTTGATTTTTGCCTCATAGTCATCCGGGAGAGTGTACTCACCCATTAAATCTAATTTTTTCAATTTGGTAATGGCATCGCAGCCGTTGGAAATCAACTCACGGTAAAAAATATCGTGGTCAGAATACAGCCATTTTTTTATAATCGGGAAAATATTGTCGCTGTTGATTGAAAGATTTCCATGTTTCGCACTCATGAGAAACACACTCCTTTTCTTATAAAAATATTTTGATCCAGCAAAGCGGGAATATCATGCTTTTTTAGATGTCTGCAGCTTTTTTACTGCTCTGATAGTTATAGTAATACTGGCACAGGGAAAAGTCAAGGGGAAATTAGCACTCGAGAAAAAAGAGTGCTAACAGAACGACGGAAAGTATTGAATTTACTGGTATTACGGTACTTTCTAAACTTTTTGTAAAGTCTGATCAGAAGGGCTGCGCAGTTGTTTCTGGAGAATGGATATGCTACAATGAAAAAGTATAGAAGCGTTTCGAACAGAAAGATTCCGAGGGTACATAAAAGAAAAATGGAGGAAATACATGACAAATGCGACAAAGGCGGCGCTGGAAGCGTCATTAAAAAAGCTGCTTTTGAAAAAGCCGCTGGACAAAATTACGATCAACGATCTGACGACAGACTGCGGCATCAGCCGGATGGCGTTTTATTATCATTTTAAAGACATTTATGATCTGGTGGAATGGGCATGTGTGGAGGACGGAAAGCGTGCGTTGCAGGGCAAAAAGACATACGATACGTGGCTGGAGGGAATTGCGCAGATATTTGAGGCAGTATTGGAAAACAAGCCATTTATTATGAATGTATACCATGCGGTTGCCCACGAAAAAGTGGAGCAGTATTTGTACAAGCTGACGTATGAACTGATCGTAAATGTCGTGGAAGAAAAATGCAAAGGCATTGCGATTGCGGACGGGGATAAACGCTTTATTGCAGATTTTTATAAATACAGTTTTGTGGGCATTATGCTGGACTGGATTAAGCAGGGCATGAAAGAAGATTACGGGGAAATTGCCAGAATGATCGCGATCACGCTGCACGGCGGCATCGCGAATTCCATCAGGAACTTTACAAAAGCGGAGGAATGATAAGTTTTTTATCATTTCTCTTTTTTTGTAAATTGAAAAGAGACAAAATCGGTCATACTATATAGGCATCACTTAATAACAGATGAAAGGCATCCAATATCGGTTGTACACGATACCAAACGCAACAGAGTGTCAATGTGTAGCTATTTGAAGAAAGGTGGTTATCTATATGGCTAAAAAGAAATTAACATTAGGTATGGCAGCGGCTGCGGCAGCGGGCACAGCGGTTTATGTGGCGAAGAAGTCTCAGGATAAGAAGAATCAGAACGGCACATCACAGAACGACATTCGGGATAAGGCAAATTCTGGTTGGTCATTGACACAGCATAAAATAAATTCAGGTTGG
>OMDM01000437.1_pt1 | contig 17353 bp, 15 predicted proteins | sample 1673801 | NCBI WGS metagenome assembly OMDM01 (sample SAMEA103958127, study PRJEB25191) | human gut metagenome | biome: human-associated habitat [ENVO:00009003]; feature: intestine environment [ENVO:2100002]; material: feces | place: Germany | collected 2013/2015 | reverse complement strand
GTCATGGCAATGCCCAACTTTTTACCATACACGTCGCTGCCAAACAGCGCCCGATATGCCGCGGCCGTACAGCCGTCCGCCGTCTATGGTTCCGGCGCATAAGGCGGATAATGCCAGCCATCTCCCGCGGGGACCACGTCCAGATGGCCAAGGCAGCCGATGATCTCCGCACCCTCGCCGATTTCCGCATAGCCGTACAGCCCGTCGGCGTTCTTTGTATGAAAGCCCATACGTTGGCAAAGGGAAAGCGTGTAATCCAGCGCTTGGGCCACGCCGTTTCCGAAGGGCTTTTCCTGATCCCGCCGGGCCACCGATTCAATGGCCAGCAGCTCCTGCAAAGACTTCAGCTATTATCACCACGCGCCGGGATAGCCCAGCGTTACGGCTGCATTTTCCGCTCCGGCACGCATGCAGGCCGGGATCGACTCCTTTTTTAGCCACGCCATCAGGAATCCGGCAATAAAGCTGTCCCCCGCGCCCATGGTATCCACCACGGAGCACGGAACGATCTGGCCCGGATAGAAGCTTTCGCCGTCATAGGCAAGGCTCCCTTTTCCGCCTCGGGTGGCCACCACGATCTGGGGGCCCAGCGCCGCTATCTCCAGAATCCGCGCCTTGAGGCTTTCCTCATCGGAGGCGTCATCTGAGAAAAACGCCACGTTCACATGGGGCAGCGCGATCCTGCCCGCCTCATCCAGCGGGCGCTCGGCCCCGTCAAAGGCCACGGGGATCCCCATGGCGCGAACGTCGGCCAGTTGACTTTCCGTATGCCCCCACAGTCCGGTGACCAGCAGATTGTATCCCTTGAGGAAGTCAAAATCCGCCTGCCGGAGTCTGAAATCCGCCATGACGCCCTCATCATAATCGCCGAATACCCGCTCACCATTGATGCGCTCTACATGGGTGAAGGCAGTTTTGCCGGGCAGAATCTGCACATGGCTGACGTCTACGCCCTTCTCTTGCAGCGCGGCGCACATCCGTTTTCCAAAATCATCCGTACCCACCGCGCCCAGATAGGCGGACTGGCCGCCCAGACGCCTTACATACACCGAAACATTGACCGGATTTCCGCCGGGAAAGCTCTCGCCGGTGTTGTCATAATAATCCACACAGTTGTCGCCTGCGCACGCAATTTTTATCATAATAACTCCTTTGCTCTTTGCAGCGCCAGTCCTGCGGCGCCGGTAGGATCGTCCATATAGTGAGTCACCAGCTCCAGCGTGGCGCGGCCGTCATAGCCCGCCTGCCGGAAGTCGCTGACAATCTGTTTCAGGTTCAATACACCGTCTCCGGGGATCAGATGGGTTTCCGTCACGCCGTCGCAGTCCACCAGATGCAAATGGGCCATTCTGCTTCCCAGATGGCGGCAATAGTCCACCGGGTCCTCGCCCTGCAATACCGGCGGCACCACATCGCACATCCCCATCAGCCACGGCGAGTCCACCGCCTCCAGCAGTTCCTTGAGCTCATGAAGCCGTGTGCAGGTGTTGCTCTCCAGAGGGGACAGCGTTTCCAGCAGAAGGACAACATGCTCCCGTTCGGCAACGCGGGCAAGATGCTCCACAGAGCGGCACAGCCGTGCGCGGCGCAATTCCACCGGGCACTCGCCGCCGTGTCCCACGGAAATCAGCATCTGCCCGGCGCCGATCAGCCCGGCGGCACGGACAGACACCTCCAGATACGCCATACAATTGCGCCACTGCTTTTCCGTCCCCAGCATATAGTTATAGGGATAGGCATTATGCTCCGGCGTATAGACAGGCACGGGAATGCCGTAATGCTCCTGCAAGCGGCGGATCTCCCGATAGTCCTCTATCACATCCGGGGCAAAGGCGTGGGGATAGCCGCCCCAAAGCTCTATGTAATCATACCCCAGTTGCGCAGCGTCTGTAAAGCATTTTTCCAGCGGCAGACGCTGATAACCGCTGGTAAACATCCCAAATTTCATAAGCAAACCTCTGAAAAAAAGGGCGGGGGAACCCGCCCTTTTTCACTTAATACGCTAACTTCCGGTAGTACCGGCGAATGGCCATGTCGTGGCCGCTGATGGCTTCCACATGGGCGTCGATGCGATTGGTTACCGCGTGCATAATGGCATAGCACATCCGTCCGCGGTACTTCTCATCGATACCCTCCAGCGGATAATCATGGGTGTCGATAATGGTGAAGTTCTCGCAAATCCGCGGCAGGAACTTCGCTACACGCAGGCCCAGGGGCCGCTGGGCATCCTCGCCCACAAAGACCGTGACCGGCGTATCCTTGTCCACGATTTCCAACATACCGTGGAAGAACTCGGCACTGTGGATGGACTTCGTCCGAATCCAGTGCATCTCTTCCCAGTAGCACATGGCGTAGGAATAGGTGGCGCCATACAGGCAGCCGGCGCCCACGAAGTAGTGGAGCTTGTCCTCCAGATGCTTGCGGGCAAAGTCCTCCGCAAAGGGATCGGCAATCTTCTCGATCTCCACCAGATCCTTGGCCAGATAGGCGTCCATCTGGGCATAATAGGTGTCATAGTCGGGGAAGTTGCCCTGACGGCGCAGGAAGCAGTCCGCCACCATAAAGAACTTCAGCTGTTCATTGCCCTTGTAGCTGATGCAGTAATCCACCAGAGTGGCCAGCTCAGCATCCGGCTTGTCAATGAACCCCAGCACCTTTGCGCCGTGGCTTTGGGCCAGACGAACCGCATCCACGATCTCCGTGGTGGTGCCGGTCACAGAGGAGAGAACCACAAGGGTTCCCGCGCCCACACGCTTATCGCCTGTGGTGCAATACTCTGCGGCGTTGGTGGCGAAGGTATCCATGTCGGTGTGCTCCTTGAGATAGCATGCCACCTGCATACCGCTGGCCCATGTGCCGCCGATGCCCAGCCAGCAGAGGTTTTTCACGCCCCCTGCCAGCAGACGGTCGATCAGTTCTTCGATCTGCGGCCGCAATGCCAAAGCACCGTTTACGCTGTCGATTTGTTTTTGTTCATCAAACTTAACCAAGGATATCCCTCCATTTTTGCAGCGATGGATTAACCCACCTTCAGCATCTGATAGTATTTATCGTAGATGGTCAGCGCGTCGCCCACGTCCTTCTGGAAGAAGACGTTGGTCTTGTAATCGAAATTAAAGGCGGGAGCGTTGTGGTTTTTCCGCAGCCGGACGGCCCCAGTAATGTCAGAAATTCGCCTTCATGAATTTTAAGATTCATGTCTTTTACCACGTGGTTGTTGCCATACCATTTTTCCACATGGCGCAGCGATACGATGGAATCCGACAAGTGGCCCACCTCTCAATCTTTTTTCGTTGTGTTGCCCTGATGTGATAAGTATAGTATCAACTTATACCAATTACAAGATGATAATCGGTTTTTGCGGCAAAAAACATGAATTCTATGTTTCAACTAAAATCAGCCCTGGCAATTTTGGTTAAAATAACAACAAATGGTAAAAAATACAGGCGGATATGAACAGCACCCCACTTGTTAGATAGTATATCATACTGTCTAACAAATGGGGTGCTGTTCAAACCGGAGCTTTGGAGGGGTGTTCATCCTTGAGCACCTCTGCTCCACCAAAGTCCTGATTTTCTTCGGAAAGTCAGGACTTTTTGCTATATGCGGAACTTTTGAAAAATTCGAGGAGATCAAAACAGGGCATACCGCGTTAAAGATGAAATGCTTTTGCGGTATGCCCTTGATTTTTTTTGAATGGCGCGTTATAATAGATTTGCGAGTTAGAACAAACTAACTTTTACGTGATGAAACGGAGTCGTTAAGGCTGAAAAGAGCAAAGCATTTAAAATGGCATTCACACCGCTCACCCAAGGGAAACGTCCAAAATCATCATGGCGGTAAAGCCCACGGCAAAAAACACCGTGCCGATGTTGGAGTGCGTGCCCTGTGACATTTCGGGGATAAGCTCCTCTACGACGACGTACAGCATTGCTCCGGCGGCGAAGCTCAAAAGGTACGGCAGCGCCGGTACAATGAACTGGGCAGCCAAAACGGTCAGCACGGCACCGATGGGTTCCACCGCGCCGGAAAGCACGCCGTCCAAAAACGCACGCGACTTTTTCATGCCTTCAGCGTGCAACGGCATGGAGATGATGGCGCCTTCGGGGAAATTTTGAATGGCAATGCCGAGCGAAAGTGCAAGTGCGCCTGCGGCGGTGATCTGTGCGCTGCCGGAAAGGTACCCGGCGTACACCACGCCTACGGCCATACCCTCCGGAATATTGTGCAGCGTGACGGCAAGCATCATCATTGTGGTGCGGTGCAGTCGGCTTTTCGGGCCTTCCGCCTGTTCGCTGCTGCGGTGCAGGTGGGGGATGGTGTGGTCAAGCAAAAGCAGGAACAAAACGCCTGCCCAAAACCCGACCGCTGCCGGCAGAAACGAGAGCTTGCCGAGCGCTGCGGATTGCTCTATGGCGGGGATCAGCAGGCTCCAGATGGACGCCGCCACCATCACCCCGGCGGCGAAGCCGAGCATCAAATTGAGAATTTTGGGGTTCGGCGATTTAAACAGCACCACCGTGGCAGCACCAAGCGCCGTGACGAGCCATGTCCCCAGCGTCGCCAACAACGCATAAAATACAATATCGTTCATTTTCAGCCCTCCTGATTTTATTATATGGAGAGAGAAAAAATGGGTGAAAAAAGCACGCGGTTTTTAAAGCCGCGTGCTTGCCGTATTAAATTGATCGGATAATCTTCCACGCTTCCGTCAGCCGCTCCAAGCTCCACGCGGCGTTCGCGGGGCTGGTGCTCGGCAGAACCGTTTCCGGCAAATTGATCTCTTTCGCCAGATATTTTTGATACAGCTTGTGCGCCATTTGGCCGTTTGTATACACATGCGTGATGTTCGCTGTCGATAAAAGCACGGAAAGATCATTCGGCACAACGTTTTTGATGCTCGCGTCAGCCGAGCCCGTTACGTCGCATGACGCGATGACATCCCACAAGGCAACTTTATACTTTAGCAAAAGCGCCTTCTTTTCGGGGATATTCCCCGGCATCGGCTCACCGAAAACCGCGCTCAAAACGCGCCAAAAGCGGTTTTGCGGGTGCCCGTAGAAAAACGCCGCTTTTCTCGACTGCACAGACGGAAACGAGCCCAAAACGAGCACGCGGCTGTTTTCGTCGAACACCGGCGGAATTTCGTGCTGCACCATCAGTGTACCTTCTCGGCAAAGTCCTTCTTGCGCTGCTCGTAGGCCGCCATGTTTTCCGCTTCAAACGCAAGCTTCACATCGCCCGCGCCCATCAGGTTCAAAATATACTTTGTAAACGGCGGGTTCAAAACCAAGATCGGCCCCACAAGATACGTGCCGAAGAAGTTGTTTACGCGGATACCCTCGTATTTCGCCTTTTTATTGAGCCCCACACCTTTGTTTTTCACGAACAAACCGTGCGATTCGTCCGGCGTGTAGGCCATCGTGAACTGCGTCTTAAAGCCCATGATGACATTGCCGTCAAATTCGCCCTCAAAGTCGCTGTTGTGGCGGTGCATCATGTTGCGCTTTGCGTACAAACGGTAAAGCCCAAGGCACTCTACGCGGCTGCCGTCCTCGTTTTCAATGTAATCGCCGAAGATTTCGAGCGCATTGCCCGTGAAAAGAAACACCGTGCCGTCGTCAATGGCTTTTTGGATTTTCTCCTTCAGCGGCATCAACTTGCGGATGACCTGCTCCTGCATACGCTCCGTCATGGGACCCATATACACAAGGTTCATTTTTTCTTCGGTAAAGCGCACATCGTCGCTGAATTGCGTGCGGATAAACTCCGCTTCCGGCAGCGTTTTTTCAAGGTAGACCATATTGTACGCGTCGCCGAACAGGTTGCAGAATTCCGGGAAAAGGACTTCTATTTTCATTTCGTTTCGCCCTCCTTCTCACGTTCGATCATTTTATCGCGAATGTCATTTGCCAAACGAATGGTGTATACGTCGTACAGAATGAAGACTGTGTCCGCTTCTTTCGAGACCGCCGCAGGCGTATCGCTTTCATCGCGCATATGCACGATCTTCTCCGCCGGCACACCGGCCAGAAGCGTGCGCACATACGTATCGTGGTGGCGCGCACCGGCAATGACGACCTGCACGATGCTCGGGTCATTTAAAAACTCAAAATCGGTGTCGTAGAACCACGCGGTATTCTCCACGGTGTGGCGCGCATCGAAGTAGTCGTCGAGAAACATCACAACGGACTTTTTGCCCGGCGCGTTACGGATATTTTCAAACGCACGGGAGCACGCAATGGGGTTCTGCCCCTTTGCAAGGTGCAGAATGTATTTTCTGCCGTTCACTTCTTTTTCGGAGTAACGCGTCTCGCTGATGCCCATTTTCTCCATGGAATTGCGGATTTTTTCTTCGGAAAGGCCGAATTCACGCAGCGTCGCAATGGCGGCAAGGGCGTTATAAATATTGATGTTCGTACTGTTCAAAAGCGGGTATTCCGATTTTTTGCCGCCCACCGTCACGTTCATTTTCATGTCTTTCGTATCGATGTCCGTTGCAAGGTAGTCGATGTCCGGCGAGCGGTAGCCGCAGGCTTCGCAGTGCACACGGCCGATATGATGGTAGCGCACAATGTCGTGCACAAGCGGACCGTGGCATTTGGGGCAGGCAGGCACATCATTTACGATATTGTCGCATTCCTTTTTGTCCGTGTCAAGGTGGTCGATACCGAAATACACGCGGTCGTTTTCGGGCTTAATAGAACTGCAAAGCGGGTCGTCGCCGTTCAAAACGAGCTTTGTGCCCTTTGGAATTTCTTTATTCAGAATATCGAGGATAAACTCCGCGTGCGCGTTGCGCTTATAAGAATCACGGAAAATGTTCGTGCACAGCACAATGTCCGGCTGCATGTAGGGGTAAATGTTCGGCGCAGAGCGCTCATCGAGCTCAAACACCGCAAGGTCACACTTCGGCTTGCCGAAAAAGTGACTGTTCGCAATGAGCGTAGATGCCACGCCGGTCGCGACATTCGTGCCGGAGCGGTTGCACATGAACTCGATGCCGTTATCCTCCAAAACATCCTCAATCATGTTCGAGACAGTCGTTTTGCCGTTCGTGCCCGTAATGCCGATGATCTTCTTCGGTTTCGGCATGCGCCCGATAAAATCCGGGCACAGAATAATAGCCCAAGAACCCGGCATGGACGTGCCCTTTCGCCCGATGAGCTTTAAAACCAGCGCCGTACCGCGGGCGAACATCAGCGCAAAATAAAAGCGTAAATTTCGTTTCATTTTCTTCATTCCTTAAATTTGAATTTTCCGTTTATCGATACGCATGATTATACTACTTTTAGACGTGAACTGCAAGATGAACTGCAAGATAACGCCGTTTTGAATTGTTTCGGCTCTGAAATTGCGAATATTTAGGAATTTTTCATAATCACGGATTGATTTTTCACAAAAAAGACTGTATGATAAAGAAAAGCAATCCATTAATTTAGGAGGAGTTCACCATGAAAACTTTACCCGTAGCGGTACAGGTTTATTCTGTCCGCGATGACGCTGAGCGCGATTTTAAGGGCACCATGCAGAAAATCAAGGACATGGGCTATGACGGCGTTGAGCTTGCAGGCCTTTATGGCATGAAGCCGGCGGAAGTCAAGGCGATTTTGGAAGAAGTGGGCCTCGTTCCGCTTTCCGCACACGTTCCGTTCCAGGAGCTCGAAGCCGACATCGAAGGCACGGTCGCACAGTACAAGGAGATCGGCATGCAGTACATTGCCATCCCGTATCTGATGGAAGAAGATCGTCCGGGCACCGAGAAGTTCCTCAAGAACATTGAGACCTTCAAGAAGATCGGCGAAGCCTGCAAGAAAGTCGGCATCACGCTGCTTTACCACAACCACGATTTCGAGTTTGTAAAGATGCCGAACGGTCAGTATGCACTCGATTATATCTATACCGAGATTCCCGCTGACCTGCTCCAGACCGAGCTTGATATCTGCTGGGTCAAGGTCGCCGGCGAAGAGCCGGTCGATTACATCAAGAAGTACGCCGGCCGCGCACCGGTCGTCCACCTCAAGGACTTCTACAAGGAAGGTAAGCCGGCCAACATGTACGAGCTCATCGGCATTGAGACCGAGAAGAAGAAAGAAACCGGCAAGTTCGAGTTCCGTCCGGTCGGCCACGGCATGCAGAACATTCCGCCGGTGCTCGATGCAGCACTGGAAGCCGGTTCCAAGTGGGTCGTTGTCGAGCAGGATCAGTCTTATGACACCCCCGCTCTCGAAGCCGTGAAGATGAGCCGCGATTACCTCAAGGGCCTCGGCTGGTAATTTTGCTTTAAGTAAGACATAAGAATACATATTTTCAAGGCGCACTTTCTTTCCCGGAAGTGCGCCTTAATTATATTCGCCTGTCGGCGAATGCTATAGTCCTTCGGACAATAAAAAGAAAAACGGCTCCCGGCGCATGAAAGCACCGTGGAGCCGCGTATGTATAAGCGAGATATTATGCGTCCTTCTTTTCCTCTTCGTCTTCCGGCGGAAGCACGGATGCGCAGTGCGGACATTTCGTCGCGCCGATCTTTACGTCATCCATCAGGCAGTACGGGCAGGTTTTCGTGGTAGGAGCCGTTTGTTTTCCCCTCAAAATTTCCGATATTGCTGCGGTTTCCGACAGTTTTTTCTTGCAGAAGTATTGTTGAAAACCGTGAAATATGCTATACTGTTTTATACTTTTCCGAGATATACATAGGACGCTCGATGGTTTAAGGAGATGCACGCATGGCATATAAGATCTGGCTTTTTCTATGGTACTTTGTGCTTGCTTCCTTCTGCGGCTGGGTCGCAGAGGTGGGGTACATCGGCATGGTATACCGAAAATTCAAAAACCCCGGCATGCTGAACGGCCCGTACTGCCCGCAGTACGGCCTGATGATTGCGCTGCCGTGGGCGGCATTGACGGTGCTGCATTGGCAGACGTCGTTTGTTGCCACGCTGTTTTTCTGCCTGATTTCAAGCTTCCTTGTGGAATTCACGTTCGCGTGGCTGCTGCGCAAAACAACGCACATCCGCCTGCGTGATTACTCCAAATTCAAGTGGAATATCAAGGGCTACGTTTCCGTGCCCGTCGCCACCGTGCGCGGCGTGTGCTTCTCGTTCATTGTGGTGTTCATCGTGCCGGTACTCACGTCACTTCTGCACTACGTCAACCGCACCGTCGGCTGGGTCATCCTCTATGCCGTCCTCGGCATCATGCTGCTCGACATCATCATCACGTCCATCACCGTGCAGCGCTTGAATCACCAGTTTAAACGCTTATCCGAACTCGGAGAGCGCGTGCGCGAGGCGAGAAACGCCCTCGGCAATGCCGTCACCGGCGGCGCTATCGGCGCAGCGGAGGCCATCGATGACCTCGACCTGCAAAAGAAGCTTCAGGAAGCACAGAAAACCGCCGACGAAAACTACACGGCACTCCTCAATAAATCGAACTTCTTAAAGCGCCGCTTCATGAGCGCCTCGCCGGATATGACGAACGAGCAGTACGAAAAGGAATTAAAAGCGTACCGCATCACGACGGAAGAGCGCAAAAAGCGCTCCGCCGAACGCTGGAAGCGCAATCGCTATGAATATGAAGCTACATTCGAAAACCCGGAAGACCGCCCGTTCGCGTTCGGCATGAACTTCACAAAACTCTTCTGGATCTTCTTCATCGGCTGCCTTGCCGGTTTTGTGCTTGAAGAATGCTGGGCGTTCTTCATCGCGCACCAGATTGAGCTGCGTGTAGGCCTTGTGTACGGCCCATTCCAGCCCATTTACGGCGGCGGCGCAGCCATCATCACGCTGTGCCTGTATAAGCTCTACAAGCAGGACGACATCATCATTTTTGTTGCCAGCGGCATCATCGGTGCGGCGTTCGAGTACCTGTGCAGTTGGGGACAGGAGATGCTGTTCGGCACCGTTTCGTGGGATTACAGCGGCACGCCGTTCAACATTGACGGCCGCACAAACTTGATGTTCGCGCTCATCTGGGGCACGCTCGGCCTTATCTGGATCAAAGAAATTTACCCCGCCATGTCGCGCATGATCGAAAAAATCCCGAAGCGCCCGGGCGCTATCCTCACCATTTTGCTCGTTGCGTTCATGCTGTTTGACGGGCTCATCTCCTGCGCCGCGCTGACCCGCGCCAACGAGCGCGCCGAGGGCATCCCCGCCACAAGCTCGTTCCAAATGTTCCTCGATAAGCACTTGGATGACGACTACCTCGCGCTCGTCTACCCGAATATGCAGAAGGTCAACGAAGACGGCACGAAAAGCGAACCGCTGAAAGACACGGTAAAGGACACGTAAACGCAATCTTCCATACTGCGGCAAAGAAATTTGATGCTGTTTCATCACGAATTAAAAGGAATCCACCGTATCGCTTTCACGCATACGGTGGATTCCTTATTTTATCGTATTATTTTCGATTCAGCGTACGCTTTCTACAAACGTTCTGAACGCTTTTCTGCCCTCTGCCGTGCATTTGTAGACGCCTGCGTTCTCCAGCACCTTTACAAACACCTTTCCCACTTCCTGCTGCAAGATGTGCTCGGCATTCGCTTCGTTCATTTCCGGGTGGTCGCGCTTCACCTGCGCTGCCCACTCCGCATGCTTTGCGATGCTCTCCACGCTTGAAACGTCGCCGTTTTTCAGCATCACGTCTTTCAGGGTCTTCAGCTCGTCCTTCAGCCTGGACGGCAAAACCGCAAGACCCATAACTTCAATGAGGCCGATGTTCTCTTTCTTGATGTGATGATATTCGTCGTGCGGGTGGTATACGCCAAGCGGATACTTTTCCGTTGTAATATTGTTGCGCAGCGCAAGGTCGAGCTCGTATACGCCGTCCACACAGCGCGCAATCGGCGTGATGGTGTTGTGCGGCTCGCCGTCCGTCTCCGCAAAAATAAACGCGTCCTCGTCCGTGTAGCTTCTCCACGCTTTCAATACATGGTCGGCCGCGTCAATCAGGCGCTCTGGGTTTTTATGGCGCAAACGCAAAACAGATACCGGCCAGTTCAATATGCCCGCTTCCACATCTTCAAAGCCGTGCAGCGTGCAGTGCTCCTCCATGTTCGCGCGCGCCATCGCGAACGTATAGTGGCCGCCCTGGTAGTGGTCGTGTGTCAAAATGGAACCGCCAACGATGGGCAAATCGGCATTAGAGCCGAGGAAATAGTGCGGAAACTGCTCCACAAAATCAAACAGCTTGCGGAACGTGCTCTTGTCAATCTGCATCGGCACATGCTCGCCGCAGAACACAATGCAGTGCTCATTGTAGTACACATACGGAGAATACTGCAAAAACCAATCCGCATGGTTCACCGTGATCGGGATTGCGCGGTGGTTCTGTCTTGCCGGGTGGTTCATGCGGCCCGCATAACCGATATTCTCCTTGCACAGCATACAGGCAGGATAACCGGAAGCCTTCATTTTCTTTGCCGCAGCAATGGCCTTCGGATCTTTTTCCGGCTTTGAAAGGTTGATGGTAATATCAATCGCACCGAAACGCGGGTCGTTATACACCCACTTTAAATCGCGCGCCACACGGTCGCGGCGGATATAATTGCAGTCGCCGCAAAGCTTATAGAACCAGTCCGTCGCCTTTTCCGGGGATTCCTTGTAAAGTGCGCGAAATGTGCGGTTTACATCGGACGGGCGCGGTGTCAAAAGGCCCATCAGTTTCGTGTCAAATAAATCGCGGGACGTCGCACCGTCCTCGATGATGCCGCGCTTTACGGCTTCGTCGCAAAGGCCGTCCAGCAAAAGTGCCAGGTTTTCGCTCTGCTCCGCTTCCTCATCCGCGTAATCCTCTTCACAAAGCGCCTCCAATAAACGGTTGCGCGTGTAAATCGTGTCTTCCGCTTCGATGAGCCCCGTGCGCACGCCGTATTCGACAAGCGCCTTGATTTTTCCGAAAAGCATACTTTTTACCCCCGTATAGCTAAAAATTCAGAAAGAGAGCGTAAAAATCAGCGCATCCTCTCTTGGTTCTGTGTAAAAATTGCGGCGCACGCCCGCTTTCGTAAAACCGAGCGAACGGTACATCGCAATGGCTGACAGGTTTGATGTCCGCACCTCCAGCGTGATGAAAACGCCGCCGTTTTCCCGCGCTTTTTCGATCAGCGCCGCCATGAGCGTTCTGCCCACACCATGGCCGCGAAACTCCGGGAACACCGCAATGTTGTCCACATAGCTTTCGCCGAGCACCGTGTGCATGCCGCCGTAGCCGAGCACCTCATCTTGCTGCATCGCCACCAAAAAGCACGCGGCAGGATTATCAATCTCCTCCGTCAGGCTTTTTTCGCTCCACGGTTCCGAAAAGCAAAGCTTTTCAAGCTCCGCAAGGCGCGAAACGTGCTCCGCCGTCATCGAAACAATCTGCATAAACGCTCCTTAAAAACCGAGATGCTGCTCAAACGTCTGCAATTCCTCGCAGATCTTGTCGCGGCACTTGCGGTAGGTATTTAGGTCCCCGCCGTAGGGATCGTCAATGTAATGCGGCACGTAAATTTTCTCCGCCGGCACACCCGCCTGCATCAAAATGTACGCGTGGGTTTTCGACATCGTGAAATAAACATCCCACACATTGATTTCTTCCGGCGTAAAGCGGCGCGCAATGTGACCGCTGATGTCCACGCCGATCTCCTTGCAGGCCAGCACCGCATTTTCGCTGGGGTGCTGCCCATCGAGCGCGGAAAGACCGGCGCTTTGGCACATGATGTTCTCAAAGCCGCGCTGCTCCATTTCGCGGCGGAAAATGCCCTCCGCCATTGGGCTTCTGCACGTGTTGCCGGTGCAGACAAACAAAATTTTCATCTTTATTATAAACCTCGAATACTTCTATAATCGGTCGTATTTCGTCTTCCAAAATGAAAACGCTCCCGAACGACCGCTACCTATCATAGCACAGTTCGGGAGAGAATTCTACTAAGTATTCTTTAATTTTCAATGAATGACAACAAAACAACAATAATAAACAACATTGTGCCGCACAAAGCGGCCGAAAGGCGCACCCGCCTACTTCTTCCTGTAAACCAGAAAATCAAATTTAATCTCGGTTCCGAGCACATCGAGCGCGCGCAGACGCTCTCCGCCCTCTACGTCCGTCTTCCAGTAGTACGGCGTCATGGAGAACAGCGCTTCAATGTTCTCCTGCCCGTTCACCGTGATAAACTTTTGCACACACGCACGGCCGAGGTATTCAAACCCGTCGTAGGCCGTATCGTGCTCTTCGTTCTCATACGGCTCTTTGTATAAAACCTCTTTCATGCCGTACAGATGCCGCGCACCCGGCACCGCAAGGATCATTACGCCGCCCGGCTTTAGTACCCTAAAAAACTCCTCCGGCACAATAGGCGCAAAAACGTCCGTCAGCACATCTGCACTGTTTTCCGCACACGGCAGGTGAAATAAACTCGCCACCGCGAAATCGATGCCCTTATATCTGCCCGCAGCCGCTTTCACCGCGAATTTCGAGATGTCCACGCCGGAAACCGAACCGTTTTTCGCTTTGGCTTTTTCATATAAAGCCGAAGTGTAAAAGCCCTCGCCGCAGCCTGCGTCCAAAACAACGCCGTTCTCGGGCAGATATTTGTCCGTCAGCTCCGCCAGTTTGTCACGGAACGCATCGTAGTAGCCGCCGCTCAAAAACACGCGGCGCGCGTCCACCATCTGCTTTGTGTCGCCGGGAATCTTCGCGTGCATCTGCTTTACGGGCAGAAGATGCACATACCCCTGGCGCGCAATATCATAAGAATGTCCGTTTGCGCAGCGCAGCGCGCGGTCTTCTCTTTCCAACGCGCCGCCGCATGCGGGACAGCAAAATATCATCATAAACCCTTAGCCCTTCGCCTGATACCAGCTCTTACCGCTTCCGGCCTCTGCCAGCATCGGCACGCTCAGCTGCACCGCGTTTGCCATTTCTTCTTCCAGAATTTTCTTCACCGTGTCGCTTTCCGCTTCCGGACACTCCACAATGAGTTCGTCATGCACCTGCAAAATCAGCTTTGCATCGAGCTTTTCGGCTTTCAAACGGTTGCGCACGTGCACCATCGCAATCTTGATGATGTCCGCCGCCGTGCCCTGAATCGGCATGTTGCGCGCCACACGTTCACCGAACGCACGCATATTGAAATTGGAGCTTGCAAGCTCCGGCAGATAGCGTCTGCGGCCGAACAGCGTCTCCACATAGCCGTTTTTCTTCGCTTCCTCCACCACGCGCTCCATATAGTCTGCAACGCCCTTATAATTGCGCAGGTAATCGTGAATGTAGTCCTCGGCCTCGCGGCGGGAAACACCGATGTCCTTCGAAAGCGAGAACGCACCGATGCCGTACACAATACCGAAGTTGACCGCTTTCGCGCGGCTGCGCATCTGCGGGGTCACAAGGTCTTCGGGCATATCGAATACACGCGCCGCCGTCATGGTGTGGATGTCGCGCCCAAGGCGGAAGTCCTCCTGCATCTGCGTGTCGTTTGCCACGTGCGCCAATACGCGCAGTTCAATCTGCGAATAGTCGGCGTCCACAAGCACATTTCCCTCTTTTGCGATGAAGAACCGGCGGAATTCACGCCCAAGCGGCGTGCGCACCGGGATGTTCTGCAAATTCGGCTCAGTCGAGGAAATACGCCCCGTGCGCGTTTCGGTCTGGTTGAAGCTCGAGTGAATGCGCCCGTCCGCCGTGATGGCTTTCAGCAAGCCCTCGCAGTACGTGGAACGCAGCTTCGTCAGCGTGCGGTAGCGCAAAACCTTATCAACTGCCGGATGTACGCCGCGTAGGCCCTCCAGCACATCTGCATTTGTGGAGTAGCCCTTTTTCGTCTTTTTGCCGTGCGGCAGTCCGAGCTTTACGAACAGCGCTTCGCCCAGCTGCACCGGGGAGTTGATGTTGAATTCATACCCCACGTCTTCATAAATTTCTTTCTGCAGCGCGTCCACCTGCTCAGAAAGCACCTCGCCGTAGGTTTTTATGGCCTCGCGGTCAACAAGGAAGCCGCTTTCCTCCATCTCGCCCAGAACCAAAGCAAGCGGAATTTCAATGTTCTCCAATAATTCGTGCTGGCCGTTTTCGTCGATGCCCTTTTGCAGCGCCGCACAAACAGCGGGCAGCACAGCCGCCGCCTGCACGTTCGCGTCCTCATATGCGGGTACGGCAATGCCCCATTCCGCCGCCAAACGCAGCACACCGTAATCGGAGCCCGAGGGGTTCAAAAGATACGCCGCAAGCGCCGTGTCCATCACGGCGTTTTCAAGGGAAGTCCTCAAATGCAGCGCCGTGCGGTGCAGCTTTTTCAGCGCAAACGTGTACTTTTTCGTCACCTTACTGCCGAGGAACGCCTTCAAAAACGCGTCGTCCGCATCCACGACCGCAATCGCCGGCTTGTCCGCGTCGAACTTACCGTTAAACACAAGCTGCTTTAATTCGTCGTTTTCAAACACCGGCACAAAGTACGCCGCCCCCTCGTCCTCACACTGGCCGAGCACCGCTGCGCCGTCTTTATAATTCTTCACGGGCAGCAAAACCGCTTCTTCGGCCTGTGCGCTGTTCGCCGTCGGCGCCGCGCCGGGAGTCAGGTGCAGGCGTTCCATCAGCTTAAAGAGCTCCAAACGCGTCATGATCTGCGCCGCAGCTGCGGGGTCGCCCTCGCCGGGAATATAATGCGCAAGCTCCGTATCAATCGGCGCATTGCGGCGGATGGTGCCGAGGTCGTAGCTCAAAAACGCGTTGTCTTTGGAATTGATCAGCTTCGTTCTCATGCCGGGCTTGATGTCCAGCTCATCTAAATTGTCGTAAATATACTGCAAAGAGCCGAACTTGCGGATCAGCTCGCCCGCACCCTTTTCGCCGATGCCCGCAACGCCCGGAATATTATCCGAGGTATCGCCCTGAATGGCCTTGATGTCGATGAGCTGCTTCGGCTCCACGCCGTACGTCTCTTTGATATACGCCTCATCACACAGCGTCACGACAGACTGACCGAATTTCGTCGTTGCAAGGCGCACCGTCGTTTTCGGCGAGACAAGCTGCAGGCTGTCCCGGTCGCCGGTCGCAATCATGCACGTATTGTCCGTGTTTTCGCACGTTTCCGCAAACGTGCCGAGAATATCGTCTGCTTCCCAGCCCTCGCACGTCACGATTTTATAGCCGAGGTCGCCGAGCAGTTCCTTTAAGACCGGCATCTGCGCCGCAAGCTCCGGCGGCATGCCCTTGCGCTGCGCCTTATAACCCGCATAGGCCTTGTGGCGGAACGTCGGCGCTTTCATATCGAATGCGATGGCCACCGCGTCCGGCTCCGTTTCGTCCTTCACTTTTTCCAGAATATTCAAAAATCCGACAATACCGTTTGTAAACTCACCGCTTTTCGTTGTCAGCAGCTTAATGCCGTAAAACGCGCGGTTTAAAATGCTGTTGCCGTCCAGTACCAAAAGCTTCACGCTGATCTTCCTTTCCGTTACGGGTCAAAAGACACGTCTTTGTTTTCTATATACACTTTCTCGAGCAATTTATCGAGGTCGCTGAGCGTTTCCAGCTCGCCCGCCATGCGCCGGAATTCCGCCGCACCGCGCAGACCGTGCATGTACCACGCCACATGCTTTCTCGCTTCGCGCATGCCGCGCCCCTCTCCCTTTGCGGCGCACAGCGCATCCATATGCTTTTTAATGACCACAATGCGCTCCGCAAGCGTCGGCGGCGGCATAATACGCAGACCGCTGCTGAAATAGCCGTTGATCTCCCTGAAGATCCATGGATTGCCGAGCGCCCCGCGCCCGATCATCACCATGTCGCACCCGGTCTCGTTCATCATGCGCACGGCGTCCTGCACGCATTTTACGTCGCCGTTGCCGATGACGGGCACCTTCACGGCTTCCTTCACCTGACGGATAATATCCCAGTCCGCCGGCGGCTCATACATCTGTGTGCGCGTTCTGCCGTGCACACAAATGGCGTCCACGCCCGCATCTTCGCAATATTTTGCGACCTCCACTGCGTTCACGCTGTTTTCGTCCCAGCCCTTACGAATTTTCACCGTCACGGGCAGGCCGACCGCATTTTTCACGGCACGGACAATATCCCCACACAGCGGCGGCTTTTTCATCAGGGCGCTGCCACAGTTATTGCCCGCAATTTTCGGCACAGGACAACCCATATTGATATCAATAACATCCGGCCCGGCCGCTGCGGCGCGCTTTGCGGCAGATGCAAAGATGAGCGGGTCGTCGCCGAACATCTGGATCGCGACGGGGTGTTCCTTTTCGCCGAGCGTGATAAGCTCCTGCGTTTTTTTATAGTTATACTGCAGCGCTCTCGTCGAGACCATTTCCGTCACGCAGTACGCTGCGCCAAACGAGCAGCAAAGCTCGCGGAACGG
>OMDM01000436.1_pt1 | contig 17366 bp, 13 predicted proteins | sample 1673801 | NCBI WGS metagenome assembly OMDM01 (sample SAMEA103958127, study PRJEB25191) | human gut metagenome | biome: human-associated habitat [ENVO:00009003]; feature: intestine environment [ENVO:2100002]; material: feces | place: Germany | collected 2013/2015 | reverse complement strand
TATACAATTATGATTATAATAAGTAAAAAGTATAATTGATATAATTGAAATATCATATTATTATATCATTAGTATCTGTGTATTATCGGAAAAATGACCGGTAAAACGATAATAAAAAGGAGGCTTTAAATATGGATATAAATTTTGAGTACTACAAGATATTTTATTATGTTGCAAAATACTGTAATTTCACAAAAGCTGCGAGGGCACTTGGAAACAGCCAGCCGAATGTAACCCGCGCCATGAACAACTTAGAGCAGCAGATAAACAGCATACTTTTTATCAGAAATAACAGAGGTGTGCAGCTCACACCGGAGGGAGAGCGTTTGTACGCGCATGTATCTGCAGCGATGTCACAGATACTTGCTGCGGAGGAGGAGCTGTCAGACAGCACAGGACTGTCACACGGAAGCGTATCAATAGGAGCCAGTGAGACAGCTCTAAACATATATCTGCTTGACCGGCTAAAGACTTTTCACATGGCATATCCGGGTATCAGGCTTAAGATATATAATCACTCCACCCCACAGGCTATAAATGCCGTAAAAAACGGCATGATTGATTTTGCGGTGGTATCCACACCTGTCGAGGTGGAGGCACCTCTTAAGATGATAAAGCTTGGCTCGTTCCAGGAGATTCTCGTGGGTGGTACCACCTTTACTGCGCTCGGAAGTCAGACTCTGTCATTAAATGAGCTGCATAATTATCCGCTTATCGGACTGGGGCGGGAGACCATGACATTTCATTTTTTTAACAGATTTTTTATGTCACACGGACTTGAATTTGCGCCTGATACAGAGACCGCAACGACAGACCAGATACTGCCGCTTGTGAAAAGTGAGCTTGGTCTTGCCTTTATGCCAAAGCCGATGGCAGAGGCTGCGATAGCAAATCGCGAGATTGTAGAGATAGCTCTGGAGGAGGAGATACCGCAGAGAAATATATGTATGGTATATGATATACATCACCCGATCAGTGCGGCAGCAAGAGAGCTTAAGAAGGTCATAACAGACAGCTCTAAGATCTGATTGGCAACCGGTGGGATACATATAGGTAACTGGCAGGTTATATATTACAGCCGGGATGTTACACATTGGCAGGTTTGTAACTTACATCTCGTTTAATACTTTGTTAAAATATAGTCAGGCAGATAAGTTATAAGAATTTATCGGCAGAGTTTTTTAGGAGTATTTTTAAAATTGGAAGGAGATTTTACACTATGGCTAACAGAATCATGTTAAACGAGACATCTTATCACGGATCAGGTGCAATCCAGGAGATTGCAACAGAGGCAAAAGCGCATGGCTTTAAAAAAGCACTGGTATGCTCTGACCCTGACTTAATCAAATTTGGGGTTACAGCAAAGGTAACAGATATCCTTGATAAGAATGGATTGGAATATGAGCTTTACTCAGAGATTAAGCCAAATCCAACAATCGACAACGTAAAGCATGGCGTAGAGACATTTAAGAAATCAGGAGCTGATTACCTCATTGCAATCGGAGGCGGCTCTTCTATGGATACATCAAAGGCAATCGGTATCATCATCGCAAACCCGGAGTTTGAGGATGTAAGAAGCTTAGAGGGTGTTGCACCTACAAAGAACCCTTGTGTTCCTATCATCGCAGTACCTACAACAGCAGGAACAGCAGCAGAGGTTACAATCAACTATGTCATCACAGATGTAGAGAGAAAGAGAAAGTTTGTATGTGTGGACCCACATGATATGCCAATCATCGCAATCGTAGACCCAGACATGATGTCATCAATGCCAAAGGGACTTACAGCATCAACAGGTATGGACGCACTCACACATGCTATCGAGGGCTACACAACAAAGGCTGCCTGGGAGATGACAGACATGTTCCATCTCAAAGCAATAGAGATTATTGCAAGATCCTTAAGAAGTGCAGTTGCCAATGAAAAAGAGGGACGTGAGGGCATGGCACTTGGAGAGTACATTGCCGGAATGGGATTCTCAAATGTAGGTCTTGGAATCGCTCATTCAATGGCTCATACACTTGGAGCTGTTTATGATACACCACACGGAGTAGCATGTGCTATGATGCTTCCAATCGTAATGGAGTACAATGCAGACTGCACAGGCGAAAAATATCGTGAAATCGCCCGTGCAATGGGAGTAAAGGGCGTAGATGATATGTCTGTAGAGGAGTACAGAAAGGCTGCAATCGATGCTGTAGCGCAGCTCTCTGTAGATGTAGGAATCCCAACAAAGCTTGAAGCTATTAAGGAGGATGACTTAGACTTTCTCGCAGAGTCTGCTCACGCGGATGCATGTGCACCTGGAAATCCAAAGGATGCAAGTGTTGAGGATTTGAAGGCTCTTTTCCGTAAGATTATGTAATTCTGCAACAGCTTACAGGGATGTAAAAATCCGGGAACTGTCAATTGACAGCATTCCCGGATTTTTAACGCTGATATAACTATTAAGACTACCGTGCACATTTTTAAAAACGCACGATACTTGTTCTAAATGGTTCTGAATATTACCTTGAATTATATCAGGTTTACCTCGCGAAATACGTCGGCAAGCTCCTTTGGCATAGCATCAGCGAGCAGTCCGGCAAGCTCCTGAGGGATGAAGTTTTTATTGCCAAGCACCCACTGTGTTGTCATAAAGACAGAGCCCTGACAGTACATCTCAAGCTGGAACAATAGCTTGTCGGATATTTTTCGGTGACTTTTTTCCTCAATCTGGTCAATATAAAACTGACGAATCAGCTCAAAATCATGCTCCTTTAGATTGTTCTGCTCATCATTTTTAAAAGCAGCCTTAAAGAAAAGTTGCTCCATCCGGATATATTCAAATTTTTTAACAAGGCTTTCGTATACGGTACTGCCCTCACCCATCTGGTGGAAGGATTCAATCAGTATCTTATCAAAATACCAGTTTATCAGGTCATATTTGTCCTGAAAATTTCTGTAAAAGGTTTGTCTGGTCACACCACATGTATCGCAGATTTCCTTAACCGTAATTTTCTCGACAGGAGAGGAAACCATGCATTCATTCATTGCATTGGCCAGCTTGTATTTTATATCGTTGTTCATCTTTTCTCCAAATTATAATGTAGATATCTAATGAGCCTTAAGCTTTGGCATATGCCTTAACATCTACTGAAACCATATTGGTAAAAGCATTGGTATATTTTTATCCACTTCTCTACAGTGTATATATAACATATGATACGCATAAATTCAATGCATGTAAACAGAATACATATAAACTATATATTGTTGTTTATATTTTAGTATGATCAGAAATGATTATATTACCGATTAAAAAGATTGAATTTTAAAATTTATCTGTTAATATATTGATGAAAATATTTTGAAATATACGAGGATATACATACATGAAAGACCTTACAAAAGGAAAACCATCAAGACTCATACTGGCATTTGCCATTCCAATATTTATGGCAAATATACTCCAGCTCACATACAGTATAGTTGACACGAGAATAGTCGGATCATATCTGGGAGAAAACTCACTGGCAGCAGTCGGATCCACCACGACACTCAGCAATCTGATGATAGGCTTTTTGATGGGCTTAGCTAATGGATTTGCCATAATAACAGCCCAGAAATTTGGCGCAAGGGACTACGCCGGTGTAAAGAAATCGTTTGAACTGTCAATTAAAATGGGATGCATAATAGCGCTTGCTATAACGGTATTGTGCCTGTTATTTTTGCGTCAGATTCTTGGATTTTTAAATGTATCAAATGATTTGATGGGAATGGCTGTGTCATATATTTTTATTATAATAGCAGGGCTTGTAGCGACATTTTTGTATGATGCATGTGCGGCGGCACTCAGGGCACTGGGCGATACAGTTACGCCGCTTGTCATATTAGCCGTCTCGGTCTGTCTGAATATGGCAGGTGATATTTTCTTTGTGGTCGTACTGAAGGCAGGAGTGGCGGGTGCTGCGATTGCCACTGTACTTGCACAGGTTATTGCGTTTATTGTGTGCTATGTATATATGGTAAAAAGATATGAGCTTTTGAGATTGTCCCGCAGTGATTTATTTGACAGTCATTTACTGCGAAGAAGCATGAAATTATGCGGCGAAAATTGTGATATCGAAGGCGCAGAAGGTAAAGGCAGCAAGAATAATATGACTCCTGAAGTAATAGCCGTGATGAAAATGACAATGCTTAAGGCAGGTCTTTCTATGGCATTTATGAGTTCGCTGGTAAATATAGGCTCGCTGACCCTGCAGACCGCCATAAACCGACTGGGACAGGATATTATAGTAGCTCACACGGCTGCCAGAAAGATATCGGAGATATTCATGGTCATGTTTACCGTGTTTGGACAGACAAATCATAAAATACATTGATTTTCCTAATGACAAAAGAATATCCCTATGTTACAATTTACTCAAAGCATTATATTTCTGTAAGCGGCACCACATGACAGTTCTTTTACAGGTGCACACCACTTTGAAGAGGGCAGACCACTTCGCATTATTCTACAAAGGACATGGAAGTTTTCGATGCTTTAATTACCAATCAACAGCAGGAAAATTGAAATGCCGTATGTAGACAGAATGCAGAAAATGTAGTAAGAAATAGATAAATGCAGTCAAAACAGGCAGATGAAATGTATACAGAGTGTAAACATAAAGAAGGACAGCACATGTATACTTCATAAATGGTACCATTGTACGCTCATTGGCACCAAATTTTCCTGCTCACACAAGAGAACAGGAGGAGAAGGATTGAGCGCAAAGGACTCAATGGCAAAGGAATACTTTGCAGACAATGCCAGGTTTGCGGATCTGTGCAACAATATACTGTATGGAGGAAGAGAGGTCATACTGCCGGAAAACCTTAAGGAAAGGGACACCACAGAGGTACTGACTGCGCTAGGGCTTGATAAAAAGACCATAGCGATGCAGAAGCTGAGGGATATCTTCAAAAATGCCAGCATCAAATATACTGGCAAATCATATGTCGTACTGATAGGAGTAGAAAATCAGTCGGATATACACTATGCCATACCTATAAAAAACATGTTTTATGATGTGATGGCATACGGCAATCAGGTAAAGGAAACAGCCAAAAAGCACCGCAGGGAAAAGGATACTACAACATCAGATGAATTTCTCTCGGGATTTACGAAAGAGGATAAGCTGATTCCTGTAATTACGATTACAGTGTATCTCGGAACAAAAGAATGGGATGGTCCAAGGAAGCTGTCAGATATGTTTGGTGATGTGGATGAGGAGCTTCGGCCATTCATACCGGATTACAGGATTAATCTGCTGGCACCGAGGGAGATAACAGATTTTACAGGATTCAGGACATCCATCAGGCAGCTTTTCGAGGTACTGAAGAATGCGTATGATAAGGAAAAAATGCAGGAAGTGCTGCAGAATGACGAAAAGTTTAGTAGGGTGGACAGAGAGACAGTCGAGGCAATCAACCTGTTTGCAGGAACGGATATAGACATAGATGAGAAAGAAGAGGTGATTGATATGTGTAAGGCATGGGAAGAACAGAAAAATGAAGGCAGAGAATTAGGCAGAGAAGAAGGTCGAGAAGAAGGCAGAGAGTTAGGCAGAGAAGAAGGCAGAATTCGTCAGGCAAAAGTAACTGCTTTAAAACTTCAGAAAAAAGGTCACTCAATAGAAGATATAGCTGAATGTGTGGATTTTGATGAGGAAACTGTAAAAAAATGGCTTGTGAGCTAATATTGTAGTGAAATGTAAATTATAGGAAGCAATCTTTGGGCGAGAACTCGGAGGCTGCTTCCTCTTTTATTGAGATAATTGCAGGCATTGGCAGTAGGACGGGGCTTTAGCCCATGAGCTTGTATGGTCTCTGTTTTTTTACTGTTTCTTTATATTTTTTTTATTGAATTATCCGCACTTATTGATAAAATAGATAGTATGCGCACGATTGCGGATATTTTTGCATTCGTGCATGGGGATAAATTAACCGGAAAGAAAGGAAACGTTTATGAGTAAAATTTTCAAAAATCTGATTCCATACTGGCGATGGATCATATTAATATTTGTTTTTCTCATTGCTCAGGCATACTGTGACCTGGCTTTGCCTGCGTACACATCTGATATCATCGATGTGGGTATCCAGGATCATGGCATTGAGCATATCCTGCCAGAGGAGATTACCTCGGAGGATTATCAGATGGCACAGACATTTATGCTGTCCGATGAGAAAGAGAAATTTACGGATTGTTACGATACAGCAGATACCGAGAACACAAGTGACGGCGATAGTGTGACAAAATACAAGCTGACCGCTGATTCTGACACACTTGATGAGCTGGATGAGGAGCTTTTGGTTCCTCTTGTCATGGCATATCAGGCTTTTTTGTCGGGGGAGCAGATGGATGTGGATGCATCGGCTATCCCTCAGGGAGTAGCACTTGATGATAACATGATAAAGCAGATAAGAAGCAAGGTGCAGGACAAAATCGATGCGGTGGGTTCATCTACACTAAAGTCCATGGGTGTAGCTTTTGCGACAAAGTGTGATGAGAATGCCGGAATTGATGTGGATGCCAACCAGATTGCTTATCTGTGGAAGGCAGGAGTAAAGATGGCAGGCTTTGCAGCAATTATGCTTATAGCAGCATGTGTTGTAGGCTTTGCGGCTTCTAAGGTCGGTGCCGCTGTCGGCAGGGATTTGAGAGAGAAGACCTTTTCAAAGGTTGTGGGCTTTTCAAATGCCGAGATTAACAAATTCTCTACGGCATCACTGATTACGAGAAGCACGAACGATATACAGCAGATTCAGATGGTTACTACCATGATGCTTCGTATGGTGCTTTATGCGCCAATTGTTGGTATCGGTGGTATCATCAAGGTGGCACAGACCAAATCCGGCATGGAGTGGGTGATTGCGATTGCGGTTGTTGCCATCATGGTTTTTATTTTCACGCTGGTCGGCATTGCTATGCCAAAGTTCAAGATTATGCAGACTCTTGTAGACAAGGTAAATCTTGTTTCTCGTGAGATTCTTACAGGTCTTTCTGTTATCAGGGCGTTTGGCCGTGAAAAAGAGGAAGAAAAGAGGTTTGATGAGGCTAACCGCGAGCTTACACGCACACAGCTTTTTACAAACCGCGTCATGACCTTTATGATGCCCGGTATGTCCATGATCATGTACTGCATCACACTCGGTATCGTGTGGGTTGCAGCAGGCAGAATAGACAAGGGCTCTATGCAGGTAGGTACGATGACTGCGTTTATTACATATGCCATGTTGATTGTCATGTCATTTCTCATGCTCTCAGCCATGTCCATCATGCTTCCGAGAGCAGGTGTTGCGGCAGAGCGTATCGATGAGGTTATAAAGACAAACAGCACTGTAAATGATCCAAAAGAGCCTGTTACTGAGGCTGATCACAGAGGTGTTATCCGTTTCAACCATGTGGATTTCAGATATCCGGGAGCAAAGGAGGATGTGCTTTCAGACATTGATTTTGTGGCGGAGCCGGGCAAAACCACAGCTATCATCGGAAGTACCGGCTGTGGAAAGTCTACACTTGTAAACCTGATTCCGCGTTTCTATGACGTGACTGGAGGCTCAATAGAGCTTGATGGACACGATATCAGAGACTACACACTAAGCGAGCTTCGCGAGTCAATAGGCTTTGTTCCGCAGAAGGGTATTCTTTTTTCGGGAACCATCGCCTCAAACCTGCGCTTTGGTAAAGCAGACGCGAGTGATGAGCAGATAAAAAAGGCTGCGGATATCGCACAGGCTTCTGAGTTTATCGAGACAAAGAATGACAGGTATGAAAGCTCAATCGCACAGGGCGGCTCAAACGTGTCAGGTGGTCAGAAGCAGAGGCTTGCCATAGCAAGAGCTATCGCAAAGGACCCTCATATCTATGTGTTTGATGACAGCTTTTCAGCACTCGATATGAAGACTGACGCGCGTCTGCGTGCAGCCTTAGCAGAGGTTACAGAGAGTGCTTCCGTTATTATCGTGGCACAGCGTATCAGCACGATTATTCATGCTGACCAGATTCTCGTGCTCGATGACGGTAAAATCGTAGGAAAAGGCACCCACGAGGAGCTTCTTAAGAATTGCGATGTATATATGCAGATTGCACAGTCACAGCTTTCAGCCAAGGAACTTGGAATTGATGATAACAAAAAGGAGGGCATGTAAGATGAGTGAGAATAATAACGAACAGTTTAAGATGCCTCCTAAGAGGCCAAGAGGGCCAATGGGACGTGGCCCCGGAATGGTCACAGAAAAGGCCAGGGATTTCAAGGGCTCTACAAAGAAGCTCATAAAGTATCTCGGCAGATACTGGGCTGCTATCATTGCAGTTATGATTTTTGCAGCAGTTTCGACTGTCTTCTCCGTTGCAGGACCGAAGGTCATGGGTAAAGCCACCACTGCGCTTGCCGAGGGACTCATGAACAAGATTGCGGGAACAGGCGGCATAGATTTTGATTATATTGCAAAGGTTCTTTTGTTTACGCTGGCTTTATATGTGGTGAGTGCCATCTTTATGTTTGTCCAGGGGCTTATCATGACAGGCATCACGCAGAAGACCTGCTATAGGATGCGTAAGGACATCACGAGCAAAATCAATCGTATGCCGATGAAGTATTTCGAATCAAGGACATACGGTGAGGTACTTTCGCGTATCACAAACGATGTGGACACACTCGGACAGAGCTTGAACCAGAGTATCACACAGATTATTACATCTGTTGCCACTTTGGTAGGTACACTGGTCATGATGCTGTCTATTTCACCGCTCATGACGCTGATTTCACTCGTTATCCTGCCTGTTTCGATGATACTTATTTCGTTTGTCATAAAGCATTCACAGAAATACTTCAGACAGCAGCAGGAGTATCTGGGACACATAAACGGACAGGTCGAGGAGGTGTACGGAGGCCACCTCGTCATAAAGGCATATAATAAAGAGGCAGAGACTGTAAAGACCTTTAAGGAGGCCAACAATGTGCTCTACAAATCCGCATGGAAATCACAGTTTCTCTCAGGACTTATGATGCCTATCATGCAGTTTGTAGGAAACTTAGGATATGCGGGAGTAGCGATCTCAGGTGGTATACTTGCCATAAAGAATGTCATCACAATCGGAGATATCCAGGCCTTTATACAGTATGTGAAGAATTTCACACAGCCAATCCAGCAGATAGCACAGGTGGCAAACCAGCTTCAGTCGATGGCGGCTGCATCTGAGCGTGTATTTGAGTTCCTCGAGGAGGAGGAAGAGGATATAACAGTGGAAAATCCTGTAAAGCCAGACCATATCGAGGGAAGTGTAGAGTTTTCGCATGTACACTTTGGTTATAATCCTGACCAGATCATCATCAATGATTTTTCTGCACAGGTTAAGCCGGGACAGCAGGTTGCTATCGTTGGACCGACAGGAGCGGGAAAGACTACCATGGTCAAGCTTCTTATGAGATTTTATGATGTAAGCTCAGGTGCCATTCTTGTAGACGGACATGATATCAGGGATTACAACAGAGCCGATCTGCGAGATGCATTCGGCATGGTATTGCAGGACACATGGCTCTTTAAGGGCACCATTATGGAAAATATCCGCTACGGCCGTCTGGATGCCACAGATGAGGAGGTTATCGCGGCAGCAAAGGCAGCACATGCGCATCACTTTATCCAGACATTGCCGGGTGGCTACGATATGGAGCTCAACGAGGATGCATCCAATGTGTCACAGGGACAAAAGCAGCTTTTGACAATAGCAAGAGCCATTCTTGCAGACAATCCTATCCTTATCCTTGATGAGGCCACATCCTCTGTAGATACACGTACAGAAATCCGTATCCAGAAGGCACTTGACAATCTGATGAGGGGCAGAACAAGCTTTGTCATCGCCCACAGGCTGTCTACTATCAAGAATGCCGATATGATTCTTGTCATGAAGGATGGAGACATTATCGAGCAGGGTACACACGATGAGCTTCTTGCAAAGAACGGATTTTATGCAGAGCTGTATAATTCTCAGTTTGAAGAATAATGGAAGCAGCAGCTTTTCCTGTTCTGACGGTGGCTCGAATGTTACAAATATAAAATAAAAAAACTTGCTCTCGACAAAATTCGACAAAATGTGCTATCATAAAAGCGTAAAATTTGTTTTGACATGACAGTAATTGGCGGCATAGGAGAGTTTGATGAGCACTTTAAATGTCGCAGTAGCAGACGAAAAGAAAAACATGCAGAGTTTATTAAAGGGCATGGAGTTTTTAGGAACAGCAAGAAGTAGTGATGAAGCATACAGCATGATAAACGGTAATGCCGGTTCTGATGTGATACTTGTGTATGTAAAGAGAGCATCCGGTGACACGGAGCCGCTTGACGATACATATATGCAGAAAAAATCCCTTGAGACACAGGTGACGGATATCATTCATGAGATAGGTGTTCCGGCTCATATAAAGGGATATCAGTATCTGAGGACTGCGATAGTGATGTGTGTTGAGGATATGGAGATGCTTAGCTCTATCACAAAGCTTTTGTATCCCACTATTGCAAAGAAGTACAAGACTACCTCAAGCAGGGTGGAGAGAGCCATAAGGCATGCTATCGAGGTGGCATGGAGCAGAGGCAGGATGGATACGATAGATGCCATGTTTGGATACACTGTAAACTATGGTAAGGGCAAGCCTACCAATTCGGAGTTTATTGCCCTGATTACAGACAAAATACGTCTTGGGATGTAAAAATCGTCATTATAGACAAATAAAACCACATTTTGATAAATTTACTAGGCAAAATGTACTCCCGCGTGATATAATATAGTATACATTCTATTGGTTTCAGGATGTATACTATATTTTTTATCAGATTAATCGTTGTTTAAATAACTGTAATCTGGGGGAGGTTTCAGCATGGACAAAATTAAAATATTAATGGCCGCATCAGAGGCAATACCTTATATGAAGACAGGTGGACTTGCTGACGTAGTGGGATCTTTACCAAAATATTTTGACAAGGACAGATATGACGTGAGAGTTATACTTCCGAAGTACAAATGTATGGATGATAAATTACTGCCACAGCTTAAGTTCGTCTGTCATTTTTATGTCAATCTCAACTGGCGCAGGCAGTATGTGGGGATTTTTACATCGCAGTATGATGGTGTGACATATTATTTTGTGGACAATGAGTTTTACTTTGCAGGAGATAAACCATACAACAATATATACGAGGATGTGGAGAAGTTTGCTTTCTTTTCAAAGGCGGTGCTTGAGGCTTTGCCGGTTATAGATTTTGCCCCGGATGTGATACATTGTAATGACTGGCAGACAGGACTCTTGCCGGTTTTTCTAAAGACTGTGTACGGCTCAGACAATTTCTATGCCGGTATAAAGACAGTCTTTACCATTCACAATATGAAGTTTCAAGGGCGTTGGAAGATTAAAGAGGTGGCTGATGTTACAGGACTTCCGGAGCACATTTTTAATTCAGGGGAGCTGGAGTTCTATGGTGAGGCTAATTATTTAAAGGGCGGCATAGTATATGCAGATGAGATTACGACTGTCAGTCCGACATATGCAGATGAAATCTGTACACCTGAGGGCGGAGAGGGCCTGGATGGCCTGATGCTTGAGCGGCGCAGGCATTTGAGAGGCATTGTAAACGGTATAGATTATGATGTCTTTAATCCTATGAAGGATACATATCTGGATAAGCATTTTTCTGTAAGGGAATTGAGTGGAAAGGTCGTTAATAAGCGTCAGCTGCAGGAGAAGTATGGTCTGGCTGTGGATAAGGATGTCATGCTGATTGGAATGGTTTCGCGTCTGACAAATCAGAAGGGCTTTGATCTGGTGGCATATGTGATGGAGGAGATGCTTTCCACCATGAATGTACAGTTTATAGTGCAGGGCACAGGAGAGCAGCAGTACGAGGAGATGTTTAATTATTTCCATGGCAGGTATCCGCAGAAGCTTGGAGTATATATTGGCTACTCAGAGGAAAATGCACATGAGATATATGCAGGCTGTGACGCATTTCTCATGCCGTCTCTTTTTGAGCCGTGCGGCTTGAGCCAGCTCATGTCTATGCGATATGGTACGCTGCCTATAGTCAGGGAGACCGGTGGTCTTAAGGACACTGTAGTGCCGTACAATGAGTATGAGAATACTGGCGATGGCTTTTCCTTTGCCAATTATAATGCGCATGATATGCTGCATGTCATCAAATATGCTCTTGATGTGTTTGAAAACCATAAGGACAGATGGCAGGAGATGATGCAGCGCGCCATGAGGCATGACTTCTCATGGAAGGCATCTGCGAAAGAGTATGAGAAGCTTTACGACATGCTGCTTGGCAACTAGTACATCGCTCTGCAAATAACAGGCCAATAACTTTCATGAATTTCCAACTATGTTCTTAGAAAGTAAAATACCGGATACATATCTATGATATGATATCCGGTATTTTGTGTTATCGGGTTATATGATTATCAGTAGACAGTGTCTGTTTTACTATCGTATATGTAATACCTTTCGCCGAGTACTTCCTCGTCGCGTACCTCTGTAGAGTTTACCTCACAGATGAATTCGCTTAGGTTGCAGACATCTATGTCGCTATCAAGTGGCATTACCAGAAACTCATGGATACTGCTTGGTATGAGCAGCATATTGCCGCCGAGCTTTTTTGCCAGCGAGCTTAGTACACCCGGGTAGAGTATGGCGGATGCACCATTTGTCTGCCTGCTGTTTGTAAGGATATACATAGGCAGGCTGTCAAAATCACAGACTGCGCGCATCTGGTTGGCATAGCCCGGACATTTTTTGGCAAGAAACTCTGCCATGTTGATTATTGAGCATGGAAGTATCCTTGGGGTATTTTGCATTGAGGCGCGGATTAGTGTTTCTGTATCTATGCCCCAGCGCGACAGAAGTGCATCTGTGACTGTAATGGTGCCAAATTCAGGCAGCTGCGCTCCTACATATACTTCAAATATGATGGCAAAATCCAGATATTTGATATAGGGCACGTCCTTTAGCTGCTTTTGGTTTTTGTCGTAGCTTATGAGCTGGAAAATTATTTTCTCCTTTACCTTGGAAAAATCATCACAGAAGCTTATGTCAAAATCTTCAGTTGGCTTGAAATCATTGTAGGTGGATAAAATTGCATCGAGAATAGAATCAATGGATACACCATCAAGATACCAATGGTAGTAAGGATTGAGATAAATAGTCGGTGCTATATTGAATTTGGGATTGATAATCACCAATCCGTCGTAGATCATCCCGTTGTTCTTTTTGACAGGATGGATGGTAAGCTTGAAATCATTGTCAAGTCTTGCGGTTATTTCTGTTTCTATAGTATGTAAAAACTCCGTGTATTTCATGAATCTCCTTGCGGAGCATAAAAATATCGGATCTCGTGGAAAAGTAAAACCCACGAAGCAGGGCGCTTCGTGGGTTTTACTCTATCATTGTTTGTTTAAGTTTGCAATATGTATTTTTGTACAATTTTTAGACTTCATTTTTGTGACATCATACAAAATATAGCTGCGTAATCTATTTTTAATCCGATTTGAGCCTCTGCCACAGTGTGTTGTACAAGGTGGCATCCTCGTCATTCAATGCTCTGTATACTTCACAGTTTTTGAGCATATCGGAAGGAGGATTAATCGCCTCATTTTCCTTCGTTTCTGCATCCTGGTTGTCGATGACAGACTGGATAGGTGATGCATAGTATACATATTCAAAGTTGAGCCGTGCCGGATCATCACCGCAGATATAGTTCAAAAATTCCTGCGCACCCTCTTTATTCTTGCATGTCTTTGGAATGAACCATGAGTCAATCCAGAGGTTTGAGCCCTCTTTTGGTACGATATAGTCCAGGTTGTCATTTTCAGCCATGGCGGCAGCTGCTTCACCGGAGTAGCACACTGCGATTGCCGCATTTTCAGCAACCATCTCATCACAGGTTTCATCCACGTAGTAGGCGAGCACGTCACTGCTTTGTTTGTTCAGTATATCAAATGCTTCATCGAGCTTTGCTGTGTCTGTCTCGTTTATCGAGTATCCAAGTGTGCGAAGGGCGGGAGTAAAGGCATCACGGACAGAATTAATCATAATCATGTTGTCCTTGTATTTGCCGTTCCACAGGCAGTCCCAGGTATTTAGGTCTGATGCATCAGCCATCTTTTTATTGTATAGTATGCCGAGTGTGCCGTAGAAATAAGGCACAGTATACTCATGTGTCGGGTCAAAGGATGCGGACATGTCGATTATATCCTGATTTACATTTTGATAGTTTGGCATTGAGCTGTAGTCTATCTTGTTAACCTCACCCTCACTTATGAGCTTCTCGATGATGTAGTCAGAGGTGCAGATGACATCGTAATCGATGGCACCGGACTTGTACTTTGTGTACATCTCCTCAGGCTCCTCGTATTCCTCGTATTTAATGGTGATTCCGGTTTCCTGCTCGAAGCTGTCGATTACGGATTCATCGATGTATTTACCGTAGTTTAGCACTGTTATGGAATTGTCATTGTTCGTGCCTCCGGCGCTTATGGTAAATACCGAAAAGCAGCCGATTACGAGTACTGCAACAATTGCGATGCTCACACTACGCTTTACGATGCGCAGCTTTTTAGCCCTTGCAGGCTTCTTTGATGAGCTGACAGGTATCTGGTTTGAGTTGATGTTTACCACAACCAAAAGCAGCAGCACTGTGAAGAAAAGTATGGTTGACAGAGCATACAGCTCCGGCTTTACACCCTTTTTTAGCTCTGTGTAGAGCATGGTTGAGAGTGTGTTTACTCCTGCACCCTTCGTAAAGTAGGTGATGGAGAAGTCATCGAGTGACATTGTGACCGCCATCATAAAGCCGGAGAACACTCCGGGGCTTATTTCAGGCCAGGTGACCTTGAAAAATGCATATAGAGGTGATGCGCCCAGGTCAAGTGCGGCCTCATAGGTGTATTTGTTGGTTTGCTTGAGCTTTGGAAGCACATTGAGTATCACATAAGGGATATTGAACGTGATGTGTGCGATAAGCACTGTCACAAAGCCCAGATTCATGAATTTTACAAACAAAAGCATCATTGAGATACCGGTCACGATATCTGCATTGAGCATCGGGATGTTTGTAGCGCCCAGATAGATTGTCTGGTTACGTTTCTTCATGGCGCTTATACCCATGGCTGCGAGAGTTCCTATTATTGTAGAAATCACAGCTGCAAGCAGCGTAATCTGCAGTGTTGTAGAAAATGCCGACATAATCCGCTCACTCTGAAAGCACTTTATGTACCAGTCGAGCGTGAAGCCTCCCCATTTAACCTTGGATTTGGAGTTGTTGAAGGAGAGTACTATTAATACAACGATAGGTAGATACAGAAACAAAAAAATCAGTCCCATATATACCCTTGATGCTATTTTTTTTACCATAATGCGCTCTGGTCTCCTTCCTTATCAAACAGATTGACGAGTGCCATGCTGATTAATACAAATACCATGAGCACGAGTGAGAGACCGCTTCCTGCGCCCCACTGCGAGCCATGGACGAAATCCTGTTCTATTATATTTCCGATGAGCAGGACCTTGCCGCCACCGAGTATCTGTGAGATGGCAAAGGATGTGAGTGATGGCACGAAAACCATTACGATTCCGCTTATGACACCGGAAATTGTAAGTGGCAGTATAATCTTGAAAAGTATTGTGACTTTGTTTGCACCGAGGTCAAGAGCCGCCTCAATCCAGTCGTTTTTGATTCTGGTCATGGAGTTGTATATAGGCAGCAGCATGAACGGCAGAAAGTCATAGACCATGCCAAGCACGACTGCTCCGGAGGTATTCATGATGTTGAAGCCCGGCAGTCCGAGAGTGGTGAGTATCGAGTTGATGACACCGTTTTTGGACAAAAGCTGCTTCCATGCGAGTATTCGAAGCATAAAGTTCATCCACATAGGAAGCATGAAAACAAATACCACAAAGCTTTGGTTTTTAATCTTTAAGCCGTTTAAAATCATCGCAAGCGGATAGGACAGCACCAGGCATATTATGGTGCATATGATTCCAAGCCGTAGGGATAAAAGCAGTGCCTTGATATTGGTGTGCTGTGCTATTGCAGCCACATATTCAAATGTGAAGCCTCCGTCAGAGCCTTTAAATGCATAGTACACAATCATGAAAAGCGGAAGTATGATAAATCCGATAATCCATATGAGGTACGGCCCTGCGAGCAGCTGTTTCTTTATTTTAGACATCTATCTCCACCGCCTTTTCATCTGAGGACTCAGGCTTGTGCATTACCTGGATATTAAATGGAATCACCTTGATACCCACATGACTTCCGATCTCTACATATTTGGTGGTGTGCACCATCCAGTCGTAGCCGTTAGCCTTTACCTCAAGCTCATAGTGCACTCCCTTGAAGATATTTGACACGACATCGCCCTGCATGTAGCCGTCCTCCGCAGGCACCAGCTCCACATCCTCCGGGCGGATGACTATATCGACAGGCGTGTTCTCACCAAAGCCCTCGTCCACACAAGGCATCTTTACACCGAGTATCTCGACAAGCTTATCCTTTATCATAACACCGTCGATGATATTACTGTGCCCGATAAAGTCAGCGACAAAGGCATTTTCAGGCTCATTGTAAATGTCCTCTGGTGTGCCAATCTGCTGGATATAGCCCTGATTCATGACTACGATGGTGTCAGACATTGTAAGCGCCTCCTCCTGGTCGTGTGTGACGTAGACGAAGGTGATACCGAGCTCATTTTTGAAGCGGATAAGCTCATACTGCATGCTCTGGCGCAGCTTTAAGTCGAGAGCGCCAAGCGGCTCGTCTAACAGCAGTACCTTAGGCTCGTTTACAATAGCTCTTGCAATAGCGATACGCTGCTGCTCGCCGCCGCTCAGCTCATTAGGATAAGCATCGGCACGGTGACGCAGGCCGACAAGATCCAATACGTTCAACACTCTGCGCTTAATCTTGCGGCGCGGTGTTTCTATTACCTCCATAGCAAAAGCTACGTTTTCATAAACCGTACGGTCCGGAAGCAGACGGTAATCCTGGAAAATTATGCCCAGCTGACGCCTCATATACGGAATCTCATTGGGTGTCAGCGATAAAATATCCACGCCATTAACAAAAATGCTGCCCGTGGTCGGCAGAACCTCACGGAACAGCATTTTGATAAAGGTAGACTTACCAGCGCCGCTAGGTCCTACAACAAAGACGAATTCGCCTGGTTCAATATGAATATCGACGTTCTGCAAGGCAACAGACCCACCGGGATATACCTTGCTTACATCAGTCATTTTCAGCACTACCTTCAATCTCCTCTCAATTTAATAAATCAAAGGCTTCCTTTGCATTTA
>OMDM01000434.1_pt1 | contig 17401 bp, 13 predicted proteins | sample 1673801 | NCBI WGS metagenome assembly OMDM01 (sample SAMEA103958127, study PRJEB25191) | human gut metagenome | biome: human-associated habitat [ENVO:00009003]; feature: intestine environment [ENVO:2100002]; material: feces | place: Germany | collected 2013/2015 | reverse complement strand
GAGACTGTCGGCAAGCGGATATTTCGGCAACTCGTTCAACAACACGTTGCAGGCTGACTTCAACGGCAAATACAAGGACGTGAAGGGGGCTGTCACTATCGGTTCGTTCGACATGGAGTATAAAGGCTATGGTTTGATTGTCAGAGGAAACGCTACTTACGGTTATCTCGGCGACGCCGATAAAATTTCAGACTATAACCGACTTCAGATGAAAACGTCGCCCTACAAGCGCACGCTCGTGGGAAAGGAGGCTTATTCTTATGGCATAGAGGCTGGTTACAACATCCTGCGCCCGTTCTCAAGCATAAAGTACGACAAGCTGTATGTGTTCGGCAGATATGAGGCTTACGATGCCTACAAGCCTGCCAACGGAAACTACCGCGACTATCCGTGGACGGAAATCAAGCGTATGGCCGTAGGCCTCAATTATATGCCGATGAAGCAAATCGTCATCAAGGCGGAGTATTCAAAACGGTTCTTGAAAAGTCAGTACAACGATGAGCCGTCAATATCTTTGGGTGTAACCTACACCGGCGACTTCCTTTAACTCGAAAATCAACAACAACTACTACAAATAATAATTACAATGAACAAAATCATTAAATTCCCGATGCTTGCCCTTACTGCGGCAGCAATGACTCTTGGTTTCGCTTCTTGTAGCGACAACAACGACCCAACTCCCGATGACTCTTCGGCTAAAGACGCCAAATTCGAGGCTATCGCTAAGCAATATCTGGCAAACACTGTCAACATCACTTATCAGAACCTTGCCGACAAGACTGAACTTCTCGTTGACCAGCTCAAGGCTCTCCGCGCCGACAAGACTGATGCCAACGTGCGGACTGCATGCAAAACATTCCTCGAGGCTCGCGCTTGGTGGGAGAAGAGCGAGGCTTTCCTTTTTGGCGCTGCCGGTGATTTCGGCATCGACCCGCACATCGACTCTTGGCCTTTGGACCTTGACGGTCTTCTCGTGGCGTTGAAAAACGACGCTCAGATTGCTGCGATGGATTCTGAAGACGGTGATGCTTATGCTGGCAACAAACTCGGTGCCGAACTGCTCGGTTTCCATGGAATCGAATATATAATCTTCAAGGACGGCGCTGCAAAGCCTGCCTCTGAAATCACCGACAAGGATTTGGTCTACGCTATCGCTGTTGCAGGCGACTTGCGCAACAAATGCTATCAGCTTCAAGTTTCTTGGGCTGGCGCAGACGCTTGTCCTAAAAACCGTGTCGCAAAATTGGAGGAGCTTGAGTGGAACACGACTACAACCGGCGGGTCCTCTTACAACGAGAATATGCTGAACTCTGGAAAGGCTGGAAGCACGTATGTGACTTGGACCGCAGCCATGCAGCAGATAATCGATGGTTGTATGGACATCAGCGATGAGGTCGGAACTTCAAAAATCGGCAAGCCTCACACTGGTGAAGACAAAAACTACATTGAGTCGCCTTACAGCGAGAACTCAATCACCGACTTCTACGACAACATCCTCAGCATCCAGAATTCTTATATGGGCGGAATTGAGGGCAAACGCGACGAGGCTAAATCGCTTCATGCTTATGTCAAGAGCGTGAACGCTGATCTTGACTCCAAAGTGGTGGCTGCCATCGACAATGCTCTTGCCAAAATCAAGGGTATGAAGGCTCCGTTCGTGAAGAACTACACCGACGTTTCCTGCCAGGAGGCTATGGATGCATGCGACGCTTTGAACAAGGTTTTGGCTACTGTGAAAGAAGAACTTGCAAAATAAAAAATCAATCCCATATACAACAAAATGAAAAGACAACTTACAATCGTAAGTCGTTATATGGCAATGAGCATCTTGGTATGCTCATTTGCCGCTTGTAGCGACGACAATCCAAAGCCGGGAACCGGCGATGAAAAGGAACTAAGTGAAGAGTATTATTCCGGTGGAAAACTCGGTACAACATTCAACCAGTCGGCGACTGCCTATGAGGACCCGACTGTCCCTGTTGAGGAAGGCGGTATGAGCGACCGGTTCAAGTATGGCGAATATTTCTTTGAGCGTGCGTTCAACCAGAGCAACAAGCCGTTCAATGGCCTCGGACCGCTTTACGTTCGCAACTCTTGTATCTCATGCCACCCTGGCTACGGCCACGGCCGCCGCATGGACCGCTATCGTGCAAACGACTGGGGAAACGGCTATCTGCTTGTGGTCTACGACCGCAACACGAATGCCTACTTGTCGTCGCTGACCGGTATGCCGCAGACAAAGGCGGTGGAACCGTTCAAAGCTCCGCTCGACGAGGAGAAAATACAAATCACATGGCCTACCTACACCGACGAGTGGGGAAACAAGTTTGACGACGGTGAAACTTACGAGTTGATATATCCGGAAGTCAAGATTCCTGAGAGTGCGTTCTATGTGCCTATCGAATGCAACAACAAGCCGTTGCCTTATGCCGATGTTGAGGTGCGCCTTGAGTCGACAATCGGTATTTACGGAACTGGTCTGCTCGATGCTATCGACGATGCCGACATCCTTGCGCAATACAAGGCTGAGGAGGCGAAGGGTGTGAAGCTGAATCCTGCTATCTTTGCAAACGGCGACTTCGTGAAGAAATATAAGGACGGACACGTGCTGCGCTACACCTACGCTCTTACCCGCGGCCCGTTGCAGGACGGCCCTGGCGCCAACGCTATCTGGAACATCACCAACGTGACGCGCAGCGACCGCCGTTCTCACTATATGACGGAGGCTTATGCTAAGAAGGCGATGAACGACAAGGACGTGCAGGATAAGTTCTATGAGTATTTCCCTGACTGGAACAAGACGGGAAACGTTGCCAACGACATCTACAACTATCTTATGAACAAGGAACTCCCTGTTGAGATGACCGACGATGATTATGTTAACTTCTACATCTGGCATCGTGGTCTGGCTGTGCCTGCGGCGCGCAATCTCGACAACCCAACGGTGAAACGCGGAAAGGAATTGTTTACCGAACTTGGATGCACTTCGTGCCACCGTCCGTCATGGACTACGGGCGACGACAATTTCACCGATCCAAACGGGTTCTTCAAGAATGCCGACGCTCGTCTGCCTCGCTATCCGCACCAGAAGATTTGGCCGTACACCGACATGGTGCAGCATCGCTTGATGATGCCTAACGACATCCGCACTGGTTGGTGCCGCACAACTCCGCTGTGGGGACGTGGTCTGGCTCTCGTTTGCTCTGGTCATCAGGACCGTATGCATGATTGCCGCGCCCGCAACGTGCTGGAGGCGATTATGTGGCATGGATGCCCGGGTAGCGATGCCCGTTGGACGGTGGAGAAATTCCGCAAGCTGAGCAAGGCTGACCGCGACGCTGTTGTTGAATTCATCAACGCTATCTAATAATTTTGATGAGGGTACTGAAGAAAACGTCATTCGGGCTGATGGCAATCATCCTTGTGGTGCTTGCCGTCGGCACGATTTTACAGAAAATCGACAGCTCTGCCGTTGCCGCCTACACAAGCCCGTGGTTCGTGGCTTTGTGGACGGTGATGGCGGTGTCGGCTGTCGCATATATGCTGCGCAGCAGGCTGTATCGCCGGCTGTCGGCTTTTGCTGTTCATGCATCGTTTGTCGTCATTCTTGCCGGGGCGCTGACGTCGTGGCTCACAAGCGAACACGGCACTCTGCGCCTGAAGGATGGTGCGGAGGCAAGCGCGTTTACGCTTGACGACGGCTCTGTTGCGAAAATGCCGTTCAGCCTTAAGCTGCAACGGTTTGAGATTGAATATTATGCCGGAACGGAGGCGCCGATGGACTTTGTCAGCCATCTGTCGGCTGATGGGGTGAATGGCACCGCGTCGATGAACAATGTGTTTTCTCATCGCGGCTACCGTTTCTATCAGTCGGGCTATGACAGCGAGGGCGGATCGGTGTTTACCGTGGCTCACGACCCGATGGGCATCAGTGTGACCTATGCAGGATATGCTCTGCTGCTTGCAAGCATCTGCTGGTTCATGATGTCGGGAAAATCGCGTTTCCGCAGTTTGTTGAGAAAGTTGTCGGCAAAGCCGTTGGCGGTTGTGGGAGCACTGATGCTGGCAATGTCGGCGCAGGCTTCTGATTTGCCGGCTTTGCCTCAACAGCAGGCGGAGGAGATGGGCAATCTGTACGTGCTTTACGGCGACCGCATCTGTCCGTTGCAGACTATGGCGAAAGAGTTCACAGAGAAGCTTTGCGGCAACGCTACGTTCGACGGATTGTCGGCGGAGCAGGTGCTTTCTGGCTGGCTGTACTATCCAACTGATTGGAGCAAGGTGCCGATGATCAAAATCAAGAGCGCCGAGGTGCGACGCTTGCTTGGCATTGATGGCAAATATGCTTCTGTGCGCGATTTCTTTTCTGATGTCAACGAGTATAAGCTCGAGAAACCACTCCGTGGCATTGACCGCTTCGCCGATCCTCAGGGGCTGCGCGAGGCTGCCGAGAAATTCGACATTATAAACCGTCTTACAACCGGCAAGTCGTTGAAAATATTTCCGCTGAAGGATGCTGAAGGCAAAATTGGATGGTTCTCGCAGGGCGATGACAATATCCCTGTCGAAACCGACACACAGGAATGGATGTTTGTGAAGATGAGTCTTAGTTACGCCAACGAGCTGGTGCAGACCGGACGATGGACCGACTTGTCTGACTTCTACACGAAAGTGCGCAAATATCAGAGAAAAAACGGAGGAGCGACATTGCCTTCCGACACTCGTTTCAAGGCGGAGAAGACTTACAACACCGTCAGCAACGCCCGTCCGCTTGCCATAACATTGATGTGCGTGGGGCTGGTGGCTTTCTTCTCGTTCTGCCTGTTGTCGGCACGCGGCGGCCGCCCTCGGCGGTGGGCGGTGTTGACGCTGCGCGCAATCGCGGTGGCGGCGTGGCTGTATATATCCGTTATTATCGTTCTTCTATGGTTTGTGAGCGGTCATATCCCGATGTCAAACGGCTATGAGACGATGCTGTTTCTGGCTTGGTGCGCAGTGCCGATAGCGATGCTTGCCGAACGTCGCATGCCGTTGGCTCTGCCAATGGGCGTGCTGCTCTGCGGAATGACGACGATGGTGGCGATGATGGGCATCTCCAACCCGAGGATGTCGCAGCTGATGCCGGTGCTGCAGTCGCCGTTGCTGAGTGCGCATGTGGCGGTGATTATGGTTGCCTATGCGCTGCTTGCGTTTATGGCAATGAACGGCATCGCCGCTTTCGTGATGCGTATGCGCAACCGCGCTGCCACAGATGAGATAACGGTGCTGAAAGAGCACAGCGAACTGTTGCTGTATCCGGCTGTGATGCTGCTCACCATAGGTATCTTTCTTGGTGCCGTTTGGGCAAACGTGTCGTGGGGACGTTATTGGGGATGGGATCCGAAAGAAGTGTGGGCTTTGATCACTATGATTGTCTATGCTTTCGCATTCCATCGCGAGTCATTCCCGTGGCTGTGGAGGCCGATGGCTTTCCATGCCTATATGGTGTTGGCTTTTTTCAGTGTGCTGTTCACATATTTCGGTGTAAACTTTTTCCTGTCAGGTATGCACAGTTACGCATAAGATTAAATATAATAACATTGACGTTTACTTCAATTAAGGAGGCTGCCCGTAGTGAATACGCGCAGCCTCCGCTTTTTATTCCCATAACAGAATATAGCTGTCTGGTAAAGCTTTTTACAGAGCGGCATAAAATTTAAACATATTTCCTGACTTTGACAGATTTTGAACACGAGCCTTCAAATTTGACGGCAAGTACAAACTGGAGATGTCTTTTGGCGCATCGTCAGACGAAAAGATTCTGGGTGCAATGAGGACTTGCGGTTCACGACCGAGTAGGTTCTTGACGCTATTGACAAGGTTCTTCTTAACGGACCGCACCAGATTCTCAGCCGCATTTATGACTCTATCGGGTTTGACCGCATAGAGGACGGGCTGCTTCGTGAACTTGCAATAGCCAGGCTGTGTAAGCCTATGAGCAAACTGGCTACAATAGGCTATCTGAAGCGCCGTCTCTACAAGGGCGTGGCCCTCCATGACGTTTATCGCTATATGGATAAGCTGTACAGGACACAACAGGATCTCATCCAACAAATCAGTGTCGACCACACACGCAAGATACTTGGCGGACGTAGTGGATACCCGTTGTCCTATAGCCTGTTATATTTCCACAAGATTTCATGCTCGATGCGCTGGATGTCATAATCATGTATATCAATCATTGCAAGCGGAATTTATAAGGCTTTCTATTACTCCTTGGATTAAAGAGTCTGCATCTTCAAAGGCATAATTCATTTTTTTGTCATGCTTCTGTCTCAATAGGAATTGATTGTTCAAGAAGAACACACCGTCTGCAAAATGCTCCATCTGTTGCATTCCCCAAAAGGCCTGCCGGAACTTATGTTCTCCCTCGAACTCAAAAGGAAGTGTCACCATAGTAAATGTGCTTATCCCTTTATTATATGCCTCGCGTGTAATAATTGGAGTTACACCAGACCCCGTGCCTCCACCTAAACACGACACGACAAATAGCACTTTCGTATTCATAATCATTGCACGGATATCCTTTATCTGTTTCATTGCCTCTTGTCTTGCCGTCTCAGGGTTGTTGCCTGCACCCAAGCCATTGCTGCCCAGCTGCCATTTCTCTTCCACATTTGTTCGTCCCAATACATCGGCATCCATATCGCAGACCGCTAATGAGCCCATATTGAAATTATTTTCTGCGATGTGATTGACGATGTTGCAACCACCACCGCCCACGCCGATTACTTTTACTCCTGAAGTATCAAGGCTTTTGCCCGACTTCTCTCTCTTTCTTCTAAAAAACCATTTCATAACGATAGAATATTGAGATTATAAAATTTTATGATGCAAAGAAAACAAAGACCCCTGCCAACTGGTGGCAGAGGTCAAAGAAAAATGCAATTATTTACTGAAAATTATGCGATTGGGGCTAAGCTGAAGTCTCAACGCTTGCAGGTTTTACAGAATTTGCCTATCCATACCTTATCGAATTGGTTCTTTGCCTGTTCAATAATGCCAGGGTCATCTGTCAGGATGCCAGCTTCAAAGTTTCGTTTTTTGATCTGCTTTCATTCCAATACCGACTCCAATAAGGTTTGCGCTACCACATATACTTCTTTCCCGTCAAACACAAGCATCTTAAAATGGACACGAGGACAAAGCACTCGTGTGGAGTTGGAGATGTAGGTGAGCATAAAGTTTACATTTGTTTAATATCAAGATAGGAAACCCATACACCCATGATAGGTTTTGTATTGCCCCGACTGCTTAATAGATACTTTAAATAATGCCATAATTGTTTACTTTATTGAGTTGTTACTATATCTTATTCCAAATTATTTGTTTGACTTCAGAAGAATATGTCCTTTTTAGAAGCTCATACATTTCCTTTTTATGGACTTCCATCTTATCTATTGTCCATCCATCGGGATTTCCTTTTGCATCAAGATACATTCTATATAGTTTGAGACTTTGAAGAGCATGATTATGAGCTTGATCTGAAATGCGGGCGAATTTGACAGTCACAGGATCGTCGCTTTGTTGAGAATTAAAGCTCTGTGAAATCATTGCTAGATTACCGAATGAATGAATATCGTCATCGTCCCATACATCATTATTCTCTTGATGTTGGGGGTGAAGGTGTTCAATGGAACGGTTAGCTCTGAATACATATTCGTCCACTATTTGTTTCTCTTCCTCTGTTTTGAAGAAGCTCTCTTTTTGTTCCCACAAATAGTAGTCCAACCTCCAGAACCAGTATCTGTCAATGCCATTATCATAAGTCATTTCATTCACATCTTTTGGAAGTGTGTGGAGAGAGTTGTCGATCTCTTTAAGCCACAATAATAGTTCGTCTGTATCACGCACAGGCTCATTATGCAACCTTTCCAAAACAGGCTTCAACCAATTATAAAATGGAGTTTGAGACACATAAAGCATTGATTGGTATTGCTTCAATGCCTCTGCTGATGAACCTTCCTTGAAAACGATGTCATACTTGTTTGCAGTTTCACCGCCTTCTTTATAAACAATATAATAGTCAAGCAGCAATCGGTAGAAAAGAAGCTGATTGTAAAAGTCTTGTTTGTCAGTAATGGAATGAGAATCATATATATTCAACAGTTCATTCCTATAGAAAGAATATGTGCCAGATAAGTTCAAATATATGTCAATAACCATCATAAGGAATTCTGGGAAAGTTATAAAACTCCGTTCTCCCGTTTCGGTAAATGACTGTCTGAAGTCCTGTTGCTTAGCTTCTATATCACCTATTTCATTGTTGTCTTCTGAATCGTAAGAGCATTCACACAAGTTAAATGTTTCATTGAATCGGTGATTTCTGCATAAATCAATGGCTTGTTTATACTTGGAACGGTATTGTTCCTCCAGATCCTTCTCGTCTCGTTTTATCAAAGGCTTATTCAAATCACACACAGCATTCCAGATTCGTGTAAGATGCTCTTTGTTTTCCTCGCCTTGCATAAGTCTCACTTTCAAAATCTCATGCTGTTCCAAGCCTTTGCCTCCAGCGTTCATTGCTTCAAAATACTTATTTAACGAAGCGGGATTGTTGGCATATGATTCAGGTAGTACGGAGAAGAAGAACGACAGTCTGTTGTAAATACTCTTAGCAAAGGCTTCTCGCATATCGTCGGAAGATAATTGAGATTCCATAAAATCAAGTATCAACTGTTTACCCTCCTCCATTTTTCTATTTGGATCAAAAAACTCAGCCTGTTCTTGAATCACGGCAGTTAGATACTCGTTATCTTTAGTTCTGGATATAAACCGTAGTCTTTTACCGTCATCCAAGAAACCGTTCCATTCCTTGTAATATTTGCGTAAGACAATAGCCAAAAGGATCATCACGGTAAATCTTTGTTGTCCGTCTATCAAATCATAGTGATTTCCTGACTTGATACAGGACAACATTCCCAGATAATATGGTGTGCCATTATCAATGTCTGGGTCAAAATGATTCTTTAGGTCGTAAAGCAAACCTTTGACTTGTTCTTCTCCCCAGGAGAACAAACGTTGATAGAGTGGAATAGAGAAATATAGCTTTTCCTCAACGATCTTTTCTGGAGTATATCTATAGGTATTCATTATTGTACTTTTCAATAATTGTCAAATCGGTAAAATAATTATACAGTTCAGAGAACATATCTTGTAAACGCTGATAGAATCTCATGGCTATACCTTGTTCTTCAACGTCTCTTCCATTTTTCTTGATAGAGGAAACACACTCAGCCAGGAAGAAGGTCGGTGAAGATGCCTGGTCTATCATCATTACTATTTCTGAATCTTTCGCGTATTCCCTTATCTTATAAGCCAACGCGCGGGTTGCTTCATATCTATGTTGGGCAATATACCCAGATATGCAGAACAAAGCCTCCGCAAAATACTGCTCACCAAATTTTAGATAATAACCGAATAGCAGCGTTTCAATAATATCGGCGTATTTCCAATGAGACTCCCATTTAAGATGATTTCGCAAAGCCAGTACTTGGGGCGTTTGGGAGAACTGCTTAAATCTTTTCACGAAATGTTCTGTATATGCAAAGAAGTGAGAGCCACCTTGGATTTTCTCGTAAAAAACGAATTTTTCTCCAAAAGGAGGTATCTCTGGGAGAATGAGGGCAGAAGAAAATTCTTCTTTAACGCAGAAGCGTTCATCAGGATTGAAGTCATTTTTCCTCATCCATTTTCTTAGTCGGAACAAATGAGTTGCAAGAGTTTTCTCCAGATAGGAGTATTCATTCTCAATCAGATTATTCCATCTGCTCGCCAAATGCTCCGCTTGCTTTTCTATGAAGATATAGCGTAGATGATGGGCTTTTAGCAAGTCAAAGTCGGACAGGGGCACACCTTTGGAGTTCTCATTTGAAAAGAACGTGTATGCCAGATCCAATCGGCTTTCCTTTAGAATGAGTACAGTGAATATCAATTGGTTTATGATTCTGCTGCATAATGTCTCATCATATGACCTTGATGCCAAATGCTTTATCAACCATCTGCTGTTTGCTATATGTTTCTTTGAGTTTTCTGATAGGAATTTCTGTTTCAGCAAAGGCATACTGCCCTGATAATGTAGCTCACGGGCTATAAGGGTCAGTGTAACCAATCTTTGTTGCCCGTCAATAACTGCATAATTGCCGTTCTGGTCTTTCTGCAAGATGATTGTACCTAAGTGGTATTCACTTTCATGGGGAATCTCTTTAAGACTTTCCCAAAGGGCTTTGACCTGTTTGTCCTCCCAGCAATAGTTTCTTTGGTAATCTGGTATGACAAGATTGTTTCCAAATAATTTTCCCAAAGAACACGTAGAGAGACAGACTTCATCGTTATTTAGTCCCTCTTCCGAAAAATCAGTTTCACCCTTATATGGTTCCACACAAGGATTAATAGTAGTTCGACTTATTATCTTCTCAATGATTGGGTCGAAAATACTCATTATGTCTTTGAATGCAATCAAAAGCTGTTCCCAGTCATCAGTTGGAGCATCTATTCTGCATCGACACTGATTTCTTCCTTGCCAACCTAACCAATGCAATCTTGGATTTCGTGAGGTTTGAAATCTCAACTCCTTTGCAAAATTCTTATAGTCCGTACTTTGATATTTTCCTTCAAGATGTAACTCAACAGAACCGCCTATATATTCATAATGGAGATCTTGGTCTTCTTTTAATACGGTTGTAACATATAAATACCTGCTTGACTGCCATGTACGACATTCATGGTAGGCATAAACTTTTCTGTCAGGGAAGTTTTCTATTATAAACTTTTCTAAATGTGAGTCAATCCATGCCATATTTCTCAAAAATTAATTAATATAGTATCTCTCAGCTTATGTATGTATTCTCCTCTTCGTGTATTTATAAAATTTCTCTTGCTATCCATGCACATGCCTCTGCGTCAGCAAGTGCGTGGTGATGGTTTTCCAACTCATAACCACAGGCGGCGGCAACAGTCTGAAGCTGATGGCTCTCCAAATCAGGAAGCACATGCCGTGAAACACAAAGGGTATCGTAAAACTCATAGCCAGGATAGTCCATCTGATAGACTCGGAACACGGCCTTCAGACAACCTTCATCAAAAGGCTTGTTGTGAGCAACAAGTGGTAAACCTTCTATCACAGGTTCTATTTGCGCCCAGACTTTTGGGAATACAGGAGCATCGTCAGTATCTTCATGACAGAGGCCATGAACCTGAGAACACCAGTAATTATAATAGTTCGGCTCAGGCTGGATGAGAGAATAGAACGTATCTACAATCTCGCCATTGCGAACAATGACAATCCCCACGGAACATACAGAACTCCGCTCATTGTTTGCTGTTTCAAAATCTATAGCTGCAAAATCTTTCATTTTAGGTCATCTTTGTATTTGTTCCACATTCTTTTTATCTTTCCGGCAATCTCCTTACGGAGCCAGAAAGGTTCCAACACTTCTACATCTTCACCGTTCCAAAGTAGTTCTTGCTGAAAATCAAACCCTGGACGAATATTGAAAGTAAAAATACTGTATTCCTCGTTACGCTCTATCTCTTCCTGTGACTCGTGCATCTTCAGGTCTCGGATGTAGTTGGCCTGACCTGCTGAGACCTTCAACTTGACAGGTTGGATTTTGACAGACTGTTCAGGAATGATTCCAAAGCAGCCATCAAAGAAGTCCTTTGCCGTCCAGTCTTTGGGCATTTCAAAAGTCTCGTCTGTTGCATGAATATATTTGATCCGGTCAAGGGAATAGATACGTGGACCTTTCTCGTAATAGTAGGAATAGGTGCTGCGAGCTACCATGTACCAACGCTGCCGGAACAGTTTCACACAATACGGCTGCACATCGAAGTTGTTCTCCTCATCCTTCCAATAACTATGATAGGTCATGTTCAATACACGGTTTTCCTTCATCGCCTCGATGATGGGCTGAAGGTAGTCTTGACCAGACGGCACATGTTCGAGAATGATACGGTCTTTAATTCTTTGGCTGTTTGCTAAGGCATTGCTCACACAGAAAGTGTTGTAGAGCCAGGAACGGAGTCCGTTCTTGCTGATGTCTTCCTCATTCTCGATATAGTAACGGTATTCGCCACGGTTCTCATTGACTATGTTGATGCCGAACATATCCCAGATGACATAACGCCAGTTGTCAAAGGTGCGTTTGTGAATATCCACACCTCTGCTGATGTCATCGCGAAGCCACAGCTCTTTCAGTTCCTTGAACGAGATCTTACGTCTGCGATAGATGGTCTCTATCACCCAGACGTACTTTGTTATCAAACTTTGTCCTCTATCGTTGTCAGCCATATCAGATACAGACTTACCTTTATCCTCCATTTTTAGCAAGAGATTGTCGAAAAGGACATGTTTACACTGGCTGTACTTTTTGTCAGAATCAAGAAAGTTGATGAGCCAGACAAGAAGCGCTTCCGAAGAAACTGACTTCGGAATGAACGGAAAAAAATGGTTCTGTTTTCAGCGTTTTTAGCCATAATCATTGATTTTTTCTGCAAAAATACATCAAGGGTACGCCAATCTGTGGCAGAGGTTTGGAAAAATGAGATTTTAATCTCTTTTCCCTTTCATTTTATCAATAAAAGTCTCGTAAATAATGGGATAGGCATCACTTGCCTTGAATGTTATGCCTGGTCGCAAAAGGGATTACGTGTCATTGATAAACTCGGCATCACTGAGCATACATACATAGTAGGGCTTTTTGAGATAGGACATCAACTGGTCGATATAGTAGGTAGCTGGAACGGAACCACGTAATACATATTGAACAGGAATGATAACATAGAAGCCTCTATATACATTTACTATGGTCTTGTTGTTACAGAGTCTGTATAGTTCGTTCTGAAGGATTTGCTCGGAAGAGCACATTCCCGTTCCCCTCACGTCCTCTATGGAAAACGTAGGAAACCCATGAATTGCTCTATCCTTTATCCACTTTTGTAATGTCATATCGAAGAGTTTCAGTGTAAATATAACGATAAATTCATTATAAACGTGTATCTAAACCCGAAAAAAGCGCTTTTGTGTGCCAATGCATTTGCCGCAGCAACCGGGCGTTGCGGAAATTCAATAAAATGGACTCTCGATGATTCAGGCAACCTCACGTTGTCAGGAAGTGGCGAAATGTGGAACAATGGCTATGACGATTCGCCTTTTAAGGATTATGAAATAAGAAAAGCGACAGTCAAATATGGCATTACGAGCATCGGGGAATCTGCTTTCCTGGGTTGCCGTGGATTGACCGAACTTATATTGCCGAACAGCGTGACGAGCATCGGGGATTATGCTTTCTTTGGTTGCTCTGGCTTGACCGAACTGACATTGCCGAACGGCGTGATGAGCATCGGGGGTAATGCTTTCGAAGGTTGCAGCGGCTTGACCGAACTGACATTGCCGAACGGCGTGACGAGCATCGGGGATGCTGCTTTCAGTGATTGCAGCGGCTTGACCGAACTGACATTGCCGAACAGTGTGAGGAGCATCGGGTATGGTGCTTTCGATGATTGCCGCGGCTTGACTGAACTGACATTGCCGAATAGTGTGACTAGCATCTGGGAAGGCGCTTTCTTTGGTTGCAGCGGTTTGACCAAACTGACATTGCCGAGCAGTGTGACGAGCATCGGGAATTCTGCTTTCGAAGGTTGCAGCGGTTTGACCGAACTGACATTACCGAACAGCGTGAGGAGTATCGGGGAATCTGCTTTCCGCGGTTGCAGCGGCTTGACCGAACTTATATTGCCTAACAGCGTGATGAGCATCGGAAGTGATGCTTTCCTGGGTTGCACAGGCTTGGAAAAGATTACAGTAGAGAGTGGAAACAGTCGCTATGACTCCCGCGATAATTGCAATTCAATAATTGATACGGAAACCAACACATTGATTGTTGGATGTAAAAACAGCATCATCCCTAACCGCGTGACGAGCATCGGGGATAATGCTTTCGGCGGTTGCAGCGGCTTGACTGAGCTGACATTGCCGAACAGCGTGACGAGCATTGGGGGATATGCTTTCGCATATTGCAGCGGCTTGTCGAAGATAACATCGTTGGCTGAAATTCCGCCAGTGTGCGGTTACGGTGTGTTTGACGGAGTCAATAAAACTAACTGCGAGTTGATTGTCCCGAAAGGATCAGTTGCCGCCTATAAACAGGCGTATGGCTGGAACGGATTCAGCAACATAAGGGGCTTTTCGGAGTAGAGGCCACCGTGGCTGGCAAGACACGGAAGATTGTGGTAGAATAGCCGCATCGCGCGTTGACATTGTTTTGTGGCGCATAGCTCGCGTATTCCGTCTTTTTTACGTTGAGCATATATAAACAAAAGGACTGGCACGGGGTGTCAGTCCTTTTGTCTATAAAAGTATTGCCGCAGGGCAATAGTCGGAATTATTTCTTGCGTTTCTGCTGTTCGCGGAGCATCGCCTCCTGTCGTTTCTGGGCAGCCTCGAGGCGAGCCATGAATCCGCTTTTCTTGCGCGGTTTCTTGGCGTTTTCAGCCATCTTGGCGCGCACCTTGTCTTCCTTGATGATGAATCGGAAAGCGTATGTCTGAGCGATTGTGATGAGCAGAGAGATGAAGTAGTAGTAGCTCAAACCGGCTCCATAGTCGTTGAAGAACACGAGGAACATCACCGGCATCAGGTACATCATCCACTTCATTCCCGGCATCTGGTTGTTGCTCGGGTTCGCTTGCATGTTGAGGTAGGTGTAGATGATGTTCACACCCGTCATCAGCAAGCAGAAGAGACTCAGATGGTGTCCGAAAATCCAGTTGATGACAGGGATGTTTGCATCCCATTCGAGAATCATGTCAGGCGCCGACAAGTCGGGAGCCCAAAGGAACGACTCTCCGCGCAGCTCGATGCATGAAGGCAGGAATGAGAACATAGCCACGTAGACCGGCAATTGCAGAATCATCGGCAGACATCCGCTCATCGGGTTGGCACCCGCGCGGTTGTAAAGCTCCATCATCTTCTGCTGGCGCTTCATCGCGTTTTCGTTGCCAGGGTATTTATCGTTGATTTCCTTGATGTCGGGAGCGAGCACGCGCATCTTCGCCTGTGAAGAGAAGCTCTTATAGGTGAGCGGGAAGAGCACGAGTTTGATGAAGATTGTGAGCAGCAGGATGATGATTCCGTAGTTCAAGTTCATCGTTCCCAAGAAGTTGAAGATAGGGATGATGATGCAAGTGTTTATCCAGCGGAACATTGACCATCCAAGCGGAATCAGGCGAGTGAGTTCCAAATCCTCATCGGGCGAGATCTTGTCGTCAAACGACGAGAGCAGTTTGTACTCGTTCGGGCCGAGGAAGAAGTTGAACGCCGCCGGTTTCGGATTGTTCACGTTGTATTCAAGCGAGCTGTTGAACGACACGTCTTTGAGGAAGTCGTTGTGCTCCTCGCTGTTCTTGTCGATGACAGCGCTTTTCATAGGAGCGGCTCCGATGAAGTGCTGGTCGGCGATAAGCACGCAAGAGAAGAACTGGTATTTGAACGCCACCCATTTCAAGTGGTTGTTGGTCTTATCCTCGTCGTTGCTTGTCTCGCTGAGGTTCTCCACGTTGTCGCCCGAAAATTTGTAGAACACACCACTGTTGCGTTCCTCGAAAGTCTGACCTTTCTCGTGGCGCATCATCTTCTGGTTCCATTCAAAGTCCATAGTCGACACGTTGGAAGAGATAACGGCAGCCATGTTCTGCTGCACCACCTCCATACGCACGAGATAGCTGTTTTTAGGAAGCGTATATCGGATGCCGAAGTAAACGCCCTTTCCGAAGTCGAGTTTCATCAGCACCGTAGAGTCGTTTTCCTGCACCGGAGTGAAGTTGAACTCCTTGGTGTCGAAACGGTGTGTGTCGGTGTTGATGGCGAAGCCGTAAGAGTTGTGCTTGCTGTCGAAAAGCACGCAGTTGCCATCTTTTCCATGTTGGAAAGCGTTGTATTTCTTCAGCGTAGCCTTCGCTATTTGACCGCCTTTCGAAGAGAGGTCGAGCGTCAGCAGCTCGTTCTCAAGTTTTACGATCTTGTTTCCACCGCCAACAAACTGCACGAAGTCGGAGTATTTAGCCACATTTTCGGCGGCGTCGCGCACCTTCTTAATCGCTGCGTTGTAGAGCAGACGGTTGTCGGCCGACGGAGCGTGCTGCAAATCAGAGAGAGCCACGGTCATATTGCCGTCCATCATAACCGAGCCGGTAAGGCTGTCGGAAGCGACGGTGAAACTCACATTGTCGTTTGTCAGCACCATCTTGTCGCCGTCCTGCTTGCCGTATTGACGCACGATGGTCTTGATGCGGGCAAGCTCGTTGGCGTTGAGGCTGTCGGCAATGTCGGTTGTGGCCTGTTTTGCGTCAGCCTTTTCAGTCTTTTCGGTTGTCGGCTGGTTGCTTTGGTCGTCGCCCGAGTTGAGCATTGAGAATCCGAAGATTACCACACCCATCAGCAACAAGCCGAGAATCGTGTTTTTGTCCATTATTTTCTTCTGTTATTTATTTTATTTCTTTTGATTGTCGATGGCGGCTTTCACGAAGCTGAGGAACAGCGGGTTTGGAGAAAGCACCGTGCTGCTGTACTCAGGGTGATACTGTGTGCCGATATACCATTTCTTTTCTGGAATTTCAACGACTTCAACCAAGTGTGTGTCAGGGTTTTCGCCAACACATTTCATACCGGCGTCCTCAAATTGCTTGCGGAATTCCTCGTTGAATTCAAAGCGGTGGCGATGACGCTCGCTGATGTGTGTTGAGCCGTAAGCCTCAGCTGCTTTCGAACCGGTTTTGAGCACGCAGTCGTATGCGCCCAGACGCATAGTGCCGCCCATGTTGGATATGCTCTTCTGTTCCTCCATAAGGTCGATGACGTTGTAAGGAGTCTGCGGGTTCATCTCGGTGCTGTTTGCATCCTTCAGTCCGAGCACGTTGCGAGCGTACTCAATCACCATGCACTGCATGCCCAGACAGATGCCGAATGTAGGCTTGTCGTGTTCGCGGCACCATTTAAGCGCAGAGAATTTGCCTTCGATGCCACGCTGACCGAATCCCGGAGCCACAATCACGCCGTCCATGTCCTTGAGCAGTGACTCCACGTTGTCGTCGTTCACCTTCTCGGAGTGGATGCTCACGAGCTTGAGACGGCGGTTGTTGTAGGTGGCTGCTTGGAACAAAGCCTCGTTGATTGACTTGTATGCGTCCTGAAGCTCGACATATTTGCCCACAAGACCGATTGTGACAGTCTCTGTGGCATTGTTCATCTTGTCGAGGAAGTTTTTCCACTGACTCATGTCGGGCTCGCCCTCGTATGGAGTGTTGGTTTTTTTCAGGATAATCTCGTCGAGATGCTGGTCGTGCATGCCCATCGGCACCTCGT
>OMDM01000432.1_pt1 | contig 17441 bp, 10 predicted proteins | sample 1673801 | NCBI WGS metagenome assembly OMDM01 (sample SAMEA103958127, study PRJEB25191) | human gut metagenome | biome: human-associated habitat [ENVO:00009003]; feature: intestine environment [ENVO:2100002]; material: feces | place: Germany | collected 2013/2015 | reverse complement strand
TCTACACGAATTGGGAACGGCGGCTCGCCGTGCTACAGAATTGTGCAAACAATTACAATGCCATATACACTAATTGGAGTATCCTTATGTTTAATATAACCGAACTTTTAAAAAACGAAATATCTGTATGGGAACGACTGAAAAATTGCGGAAAGCCTGTTGTGCTTTACGGAATGGGGGACGGTGCGGACAAGGTTCTTGCCGCATTTGACCGATACGGAATCAAAGCGTCTGCCGTTATTGCAAGTGATGATTTTGTGCGTGGGCAGAAATTCCACGATTTCACGGTGAAGAAGCTTTCCGATGTTGAAACCGAATTCGGCGACATTATAATCGCCCTCTGCTTTGCAAGCCAGCTCCCTGATGTTATGGAACACATAACGAAAATTTCCGAAAAGCACGAAACGCTTGTCCCCTCTGTTCCCGTTTTTGGAAACAAACTTTTTGACAATGATTTTATTACCGAAAATAAAGAGCAAATTGAAAGTGCATACAGTCTGCTTGCCGATGACCTTTCAAAAAAGGTTTACGAAAACATTCTGAAATTCTACTACACAGGCAGAATTGACCTCCTCTCCCCTGTCACAACCGGCAAGGACGAGGCTTTCGGCAATATTCTGAATCTCGGTGAAAACGAAAGCTATGTTGACCTCGGCGCATACAACGGCGACACGATTGACGAATTTCTGCACTACACAAACGGCAGTTACAAGCGTATAATCGCATTTGAACCTAACGCAAAGAATTTTGAAAAGCTGAAACTTCATTGCAAGGGCATGGCGAATGTGTCGCTTTGGCAACTCGGCTCATACAGTAAAAACACGGAGCTTATATTCAACAACAAGGCCGGTCGCAACAGCGCAATTGCCGACAAGGGCGTTGCAACAAAGGTTGCGACAGTCGATACGATTCTCTGCGGAATGGCGGCAGGCTACATTAAAGCCGATGTTGAGGGGGCGGATATGGAAACCCTCATCGGTATGCAGAAAACAATGGAAAATTGCAAACCAAAGCTGAATTTTTCGGCATACCACAGATTTGAGGATATTTTCCGCCTTGCACTATACATTCACAGCGTGAATCCCGACTACAAAATTTTTCTCCGCCACCACCCATACATTCCGGCATGGGATACGAATTTATATTGTATATAATATAATTTGCCGACGGCAAGTCACCGTACGGGTTTTATACAAAACAAAAATGCATCAGACCTTTTTCGGGATCTGATGCATTTTTTAATAATTTCAGTTATGTCTTATTATTCGCTTACGAACAAGTGACGAACACCGCTAAATTATAATCAATGATTATTTTTTAGTTACTTTAAGTGCTCCTGTTGTCTTGTTGAAGCTGAATGTATATGTACCGCCTGATGCGATAAGTGTTACATTAGATGTGTAAGAGCTCTTGAGGTTCTTTGTACCGCTGTCAACAATCTTTGAACCGATTGTGTATGCTGTACCGTAGTTATAAACCTTGAATGAGTATGTACCCTCACTAAGCTTTACTGTACCCTTTGCAACATTGCTCTCGCCGCCCTTGTCATCAAGTACGAGGTTGATGTCGCCCGATACATGAACATCATCAGCTTTCTCATCCTTTGTAGGAACATAACCTACAACGAGTTTCTTTGTTTTTGTGTTGAGTGTGAATGTGTATGTACCGCCTGTTGCGTTGAGTGTTAGGTAGCTTGAATACTTGCTGTTGAGTGAAAGTGAATTTCCGTTTGTTGTGTTGTTGATTACTTTGCTGTAACCGTAAACCACATTATCTGCAGAAAGCTTGAACTTGTATGTGCCTGCTGCAAGATATGTTGAACCAACTGCGATAGTTCTGCCTTTTACAGGCGAAAGAATTGTGTTGAGGTCACCGATGAGGTAATCATTCGGGAGGTTCTTGTCATACTTAACAACGAGTGTGTTTGTCTTTGTGTTAAACTGGAATGTGTATGTACCGCCTGTTGCAACGAGTGTTGTGCTGCTCTTGAACTTCTTGTTGAATGTAAGACCCTTTGTTGTGTCTGTAAATGTCTTAGAGTAACCGAGAAGTGTGCCATAGTTATCAATCTTGAATGTGTATGTACCCTTCTGAAGAGCGATTTTTCCGCCTACTTTATCTGTACCGATTGATGTAAGCTTGAGCTTGATGTTGTCACCGTATACATAGTAGCCGTCTGTAGGAACATCCGAAGGAGCAACTGTTGTCGGCTGTGTTGCCGGCTGTGTTGCTGTTGTAGGCTGAGGAGCTGTTGTTGGCTCTTCGTCCTGAACGAGAACTGCCTTTGCAGTAAATGCAGCACCTGCTACTTTGTTAGCACCATTGTCAATATAACCGATGTCCTTCTTTTCGCTTTCGAAGAGCTCATCATATGTATCAGCCTCTGTACCTGTAAGATAATCAACATCGAGATTTACTGTTGTGTCACCGCTGCCTACAACATCAAATGTAAATGTGCAATAAACATTCTCTGACTTGAAGTTGAAAAGATCAAGGCTTGAGCAGGTGAAGCGAACCTTATTTGTAAGGCTTGGATTCCAAACGATGCTTCTCTGGAATACAGGGAAAACCTTTTCCCTTGTATTTGTTGATGCAAGCTTGAGAACCTTGCTGTCGTATGTAAGACTGCTCTGTGCATTAACGATCATGTGATCTGCCTTGAGAAGGTAAGTAACAACAACCTGCTTTGTCTGTGCATTGTAATCATACGAAACAGGATCTGCCACATTTGATGTAACATTGATCTTGTTGCCTGCACTTGTTTCTTCGCTTGTTTCGGCAGCACTTGCTGAGAAAGGCAGAGCTGTGAACATGCACAGCACCATCATTACCGCAAGAACCACAGAAAGCTTTTTCTGAATTTTTTTCATACTTGCTGCTCCTTTAATAAAATAAAATTACCGTTCGCCACAGTTTTGTGGCAATACTTCTAAGCTTCGGAAACTTTAACAGTACAAAATTTCCGAGGACATTTAGATTATAGCACATTTAAGTTGTTCGGGCAATGAATCTGTTATTCTTTTAACGGAAATGTTTTAGCTAAAAATCTGTGCAAAATAACGGTGAAATTGTTGCATTGTACAAATTTTCGTGCTTATTATTGTGTATATTGCCTTTTTATCGACAGTTTTTACATATATTGACAATTACAATATAAGAAATTTCAGTGTTTTACGCCTGTTCATTTCATATAAAAAACAAAAGTCCGAATTCGAGAAATATCGGATTCGGACTTGCTTATTATCAGAATTTATCAGAATGATTTAAAAAGCTCAATTGCTTTTGCGGGATCTGCGGCTCTGAAAACAGCCGTTCCCGCAACGCACACATCAACGCCTGCCTCTGACGCCTGCTCAATGGTATCTCTGCCGATTCCGCCGTCAGCCTCAATAAGGATATTGTTCAGACCTCTGCGTTGACATTCCCTCTTGATTTCCTTAACCTTCGGCATCATCTCGGGCATAAAGCTCTGTCCGCCAAAGCCCGGTTCAACCGTCATAACAAGTACAAGGTCAAGCTTTTCAAGATACGGAAATACTGTCCAAGCAGGAGTGTTTGGCTTTAGAACAAGTCCGGGTTTGATTCCTCTTGACTTGATTTTCGCAATTGTATCATCAATGTCAGAGTCGCATTCAACATGGAAGGTGATGATATCCGCACCTGCATCGGCAAAATCGTCAATATATTTAAGCGGATCGCTTATCATAAGGTGAACATCAAACGGGCGGTTTGAGAACTTTCTTACCGCCTTGATTACGGGAGCGCCAAAGGTTATGTTCGGAACAAAGTGACCGTCCATAACATCAAGATGCATCCAATCGGCGCCCGCCAGATCCATTCTTTCAATTTCTTCACCCATTTTTGAAAAGTCACAAGACAAAAGTGACGGAGCTATTTTCATATTTTACATCCTTTCCTACGGTTTTTGGACAGCCGGAGCAAAAACAGCGGCGGCGCCCCAGAACAACGCATAAATCAATACTTCAAGCGAACCCATAACCTGTACACCGGCATAAAGCGAAAGTGTTGACGCAACGAGCAATCCGAAAATTACGGCAATCAGCTGAATTATGATTGAAAGTGAAATATTGTGCTTGATTTTTACACAACCCGTAACTGCACGGGCAAGCGATGCGGCTTTGCCGTTTGTAATGAGATATGAACGGGAGGTTTCCTCAACCGTATCCTCAGCCTCCCTGAGAACATTTCCGAGTCCTGTCGGAAGCACCTTGATACTGCGGTAGAACAAATCGTAGAGTTTTGCAACAAGGTCATTTGTAACATTATAATCGGTTGTTCTGATGAGAAAGCTTATGCCGTTGGTTTCGGCTCTCTGCATTTCAGCCTTGAGCTGAGCGTCGGGAGTGTATCTTGTAACAAACATTGCAACAAGTCTGCCTGCTCTTGACAGATATGTGACCTGTCTGCCCTGAGAAGTATATTTCTCCTCATATTCCATATTCGGAACTTCCACGCTGTACTTTTCCATAAGCGTGCGTGAGCCCACAAGGATTCTTTCGCTCTTAATCCATCCCACAAGTCCGATTTCATCCTCATAAAGAACGCTTTCAACCTCGGGAAGTGTTTCCTCGGTTTCTGCAACTACCGAATCAAAAGCATTTGCAATCGGATTCTGAGCCTCTTTAAGAATTGCAATCCCGCAGAGAAGAGATTCATCAATGCCGTAATCCTCAAAGGTTTTGATGCCCTCAAGCGAGATTGACTCGGCAGGGAACAATTCATTTGCATCTATCATTATAGCCGTACTGTCGCAGAACTGCTTTACCGACGGATAACCCGAAAGCATTGAGCCGTAGGAGAGCAGAGTTTTGCAGAGCTTTCTCACGGGGGCATTAACAGAAAGAAGTGTTGCCACAGGCACAGACACAGCAGTGATAAGTGCAAATGCATTCAAAGCGTCTGCAAATGACAGCTTAACAACGCCGTACATTACCGCAATGATTATTGATGCAATTGTTGTTATCGGGGCAAGCTTTGACGCCAAATCCTCGCTCGGATCGGGTGCATAAGATATTTTGAGAAAGTTTGACGGAAATTCGGTCTTATGCTGATAGGCAATTATCGGACGGTCGGCGGCAGTACCGCTCATCATCTGCATTGCAACAGACTCGTTGTTGTAAATTTTTGACGCATATTTCTGTCCCTTTGACGAAACAAACTTAAAATTGTCCTTTACACGAAGAACCATATAAAGCTTTCCCACATTATTTGCAAAAAACGCAAGCATAGGAATTACCGTGTAGTAGTTCACATGAAATCCGTTCAAATCGCCAAGGCAGAAGAATGACACAATTATCTGAACCATTCCTGCCGCACCTGCAACGGCAACGGCTGTATCGGAATTACCTTTGATATGCACAAGCGGCGAAAGTCCGCTGAGCATTGCCACACGGTTCAGCACAAGCGACGCCGCCATAAGAATAAACAGCAAAATTGCGTATGCCGCCGGTGCAAAAGGAACTGCCGAACATATTGCACTCGGAAAAATTCTTGTAACGATTGTGAGAACAACCACAACTGCAGCAATTATTCCCGACAACAGACTTCTCATAAAGAGCTTTCTTATATTATGATTCAGCTCATAGAGAATACTTTTTTCGTCCTCCTCGCCTGTATAATCCTCAACAGGCTTTGAATTTTCCTCTTTTACGGTATCGTTATCGTCGGATTCATCCTTTGAAAAGATTCCGACAAGGGCAGAAATAACCTTTTCGCCTATAGGGCGGTTATCCTTATGCTTTTCCTCGGTCGGGGCAATCTCCTCATCAACTATTGTCGGCTCGGGACGAAGCACATGAGCGATTACCGAAGGATTCTTTGAACGCACATACTCCTCATACTCATTCGCTACAACCTCGGAAAATCTGCCTGCCTTGACATTGAGAATATTTCTCGGTTCATCGGGACGATACACGGGAACTTTTGCAACCACCTTGCGAGGCGGTTTTTCGGTATTCGGGAACTGATGAACGGGAGTCTGCGAAGCCTCTTTCTTTTCTTTGGTTTCGGTCTTTTCCTTTGGCTTATCCTCGGGAATGTCGATATCTATGGTATGATAGCTTTTAATTTCAGCCTCGTCACGAAACTGGTCAACCTCTCCGAGCACTTCGCCCGAAAATTCTGTATTTTCATCATACTCAGGTGTGAGGGTAACTATTTTATTTTCTTCCTCGGCGGCTTTTTTCTTTGCCTCCTCATACTCACGCTTGGCCTTTTCGGCTTTTTCCGCAGCCTTTTTTTCAGCCTCTGCTTTAAGCTGTTCGGGAGTTACAAGGTCATCGTCATTTCCGTCCATTATAAGCTCTGCCTGCATTGTGGCGGCAGTCTTATCCCCGACTATTGAGTTTGAAGTATCAGGTTCGGATTCATCAAGCGGATTTGTATTTTTTAACCTCGGTTTTTTATCGGCATTGCTGAAAATCTCTTCAATCTTCGGCTTTGCACGGTATTTCTGTGCCGTCTGCTCCATTCGTTCCTGATCGGCAAGATAGTGGGTTTCTTCGAGTATGCTCTCGATTTCAAGCTCTTTAAGCCTGTCCTTGTCCATATCAGCCAAAGCATTCACTCCTTTTTATTTACTCTCGGGCAGATAGTTAGATTTATCGGAAACTATGCCGCCCGAGCGTTGCTATCTGTTTTTACAATCTTTGACATTTATACACACAACTTTGATAACATCAAATGATTTTCAACTTTCAATTTACAAAATCAGCGGTTTTTCATCGCTTTGTACATCAAAATTCCTGCGGCAACTGACGCATTAAGGGAATTTATCTGACCTTTCATGGGCAATGACGCTATTACATCGCACTTTTCACGGACAAGTCTGGAAATGCCCTTACCTTCGTTGCCGATAACAATTGCACACGCACCCGAAAAATCACACTCGTCATAATCCGTGCCGTCCATGTCTGCGCCGTAAACCCACACGCCTTTTTCTTTGAGCTCATCAAGTGTAACTGCAATATTGGTCACCCTTGCAACACGCATATATTCAATTGCGCCTGCAGACGCTTTGGCAACCGTGTAGCTTAAACCGGCACTTCTGCGTTTCGGAATAATAATTCCGTGAACTCCGGCACATTCTGCGGTTCTGATTATTGCGCCGAGATTATGCGGATCTTCAACCTCATCAAGCACAACAACAAACGGAGCTTCGCCCTTGCTTTCGGCATATTCGAGGATATCGTCAACCGTTGAATAATCCTTTGCCGCTGCAAATGCGACAATACCCTGATGAGTTGCACCGCCGCTCACATAATCAAGCTTTGTGCGGTCAACTTCCTTAACGGGAATTTTCTTGTCACGGGCTTTTGCGAGGATTCCCACAATCGCACCGCTCTTTTCACCCTTTGCAACAAGAATTTTGTCAATCGGGCGATTACTGCGAACAGCCTCACTTACAGGATTTCGCCCTGCAATCACATCAGGCTTTTGTTCTGTATTTTCAAATCTTTCGTTTTTCATAATAATCAGCCTTATTCGGTTTCCTTTTTATTTTTTGTGTCTGCATGGGACACACCACTTCATTTTGCTATCTATTATAACATAACAATTCAAATTATTAAATACTTTTAAGCCATTTGTTTTTAAAAACTCAAACTCTGTACAATGTATCAAGAGCAATCGCTCCGGAGTCGATGTATTCGGGAATTATGCCGTACATTCCCGTTTGTATGTCCTCAAAAAGTATCATGTGCGGAGGGAACACTGTAAAACTGCAGTACACGGCAATCAAAAGTAACATCATAAACACGCAGGGCAAAAAAAGCTGTTCGATTTTTCTTTCACCGTATTCAAGCCTTGCGCTGAGTGCAAACGCAGAAAAACACACGGCAATTGCACAAATGAACCTTGGCAGACCTGCACTTTCAACACCGAGTGCATAGATTAGCAGATATGACGCAAGACAGAATATTCCGACAAACCACAGCGAAATTATTCTTGACACGGCAAAGCGATGGAATCCCGAGCGTTTTCCGATTGCCTCAACAAGACTCCACACAAGGTAGGAAAGCATAACAACCTTGGTCTGCTCCCACATACTGCCGTTTACAGCACCGAAAAATATGCCGAGCAACGCACCGTTTGTCAGCGAATAAAGATTTTTGAACACAATTATCATCAGCGGAACAATGACAAGCCCCCAAAGCCTCATTTTCACGGTTTCCTTTTTCATAAAACACACCTCGCCGATGTATTTTATGAGTATAGATTGTCATATATTACCTTGCCACAATTTGAATCGCAGAAAAAAATGTTTTTTTGAATCACGAATTTGCGATTTATTTTTCTAAATTTGCACTTATACATTCTGTATAACTCAACATTTTGAACATCAATGTGGAAAACTATGTTGAAAGTGTTGAAAGTGATGTTAAAAAATCCCGATACTACACGAAATTTACAAAGTTGTAACTTTTAACATTAAAAAAATAGGTTTTCCACATTTTTGGATACAGGATTGTAACGGGGAAATTAGATTACATTCTGTATAATCCACATGTCAAGTGGTATTTTTTGCTTTTTTCAACATTTTTAATTTACAGAAAATGTTTTATAAAATCAAAAAAACAGGCACACCGCCGTGTACCTGTAAATTTCGTGTTAAATTGTCGGCTTTTAGTTTCTGAGAAGATGAATCGCCGTTTCAGCTTTCTCAATAATCCTCAAATCATTGTCATAGGAGCACATTTTTCGTGCCTGTTGCAAATCAACCCAAATATAACTGTCAATTTCCTCCTCCTGAATTTTGACATTATCCGTAAATGCCTGTGCAAGGAAAAAGACAACCCGTTTGCGAATTTTACCGAAAGGACAGTATTCGCTGATTTCACGAAAGCCCTTTTCAATCACGACATCAAGACCTGTTTCCTCTTTAATTTCACGGATTGCTGTCTGATGTTCGTTTTCACCGTCTTCAATATGCCCCTTCGGAAAGCTCCAATATCTGCCGTTGCTGTTCTTTACAAGCAGAATTTTCGTGTTCTGTCTGCTTTTGTAGAAGATAACCGCACCACACGACTTTTCGTAAAGGCACACAATGCTTTTCAACTTAATATTTTTCAGTTTTGAAAGCACCTGTCGCAGTTCGGGCTCATAAAACACCTCACCGTATTGTGAGATTATCGGACGCTCGCCGTCAAGACCGTCAAATTCGGCAACGGCAACCACAACGCCCTCAAAATATTCTGTTACGGGTTTGTGCGAAATCACATACGCACTTTTACAGCGTCCTGAAACGGAGGTAATTTGTGCCGAATACAGCTTATCGCTTATTTTTCCGAACACGCTCACCTTCACGCTGTCTGCTATCATCGGCATACACCTCCTTACAAGAATTTACCCGATATGATATCAGTTAAAAAGTCCGCTCATACTGTCAAGCTGAACCTGAGTGTTGGCACTCATTACACCGTTCATAAAAAGCACCTCGTTAATTTCGTTGGTTTTGCAGTAATCAACAAGATTATGTTTGAAATATCTGAAATCGATAACATGAACTTCTTCGTAGTTATTGGTGAGATACGGAACAAAAGCGTTGCCGTAGCTTTCCTTTACAACGGCAATCTTCTTGCCTGCCGCCGCATTTTTCGAAGCTGATTTCAGAACCGTGAGGGCATTATCACCCATAATAAACACACCGTAGGTGTTTGAACCGCCCTCTGCGGCTTCATAGTAGGGACTGTCATAGCTTGCGGAAGAACCGTCTGCCTGTGTGATATCCATTGTTACATTATAAGGGAATTTCCAATAACTTACCGTATCGCTGTCAAGACCGTCTGCCGAGTTGGTAAACGAGCCTGTAAAGCCGTCAATTTTCTGTTCCTTGCAATCATCAAGCGAAAGAACGGGCAAATCGTTTGTATCGGCAAATGCTGTGTAAGCATAGTAAGCACCAAGGCCTGTCCAATGGTGGTCGCTCTTAAAGTAGATGTAATCTGTATTATGTTCCGCAAGACGGTTGTAGCAGTTAATCGGAGTTACCTTGTCGGAAAGAGCCGCATAAGCTGCCTTGATGTTGTCAGCCTGTGAGGTTGACGGAGCGTCGCTGTCTTTGAGTCTTTGCGGAAGTCCCATTTCGGTATGGTTAGGAACAATCATATCATAAACCTTTACGGAACTGCCGAACTTGTCTGCAAAGCCGTTGATTGTCTGAGCATAGTTCTGCGCTCTTGCATCATCACTGCTGAACAATTCGTAGCCTATTTTGTTCCACACATAAATGCCGTATGAAAGAGTTCCTTTTGTATTGTCGTCCTTTATGCTCGGTGTCATAAAGTATGTAGGAGAAAGCTCGTCTGCTTTGTTAGCTTTCGAAGATTTTGCGGTTTCGTCGGGAGACGCCGTTGTGCCCACTGTTCCCGTGGGAACGCTTGCAAGGGCATCTTCCTTTGAACAACCCTTAAAAATTGAAGTTATAATAAAAATAATAACAAACAGAATTACCAATGCGCTCACAACGATAATAATTCTGTTTCTGGTTCTTCTTTTGTTTCTTCTTTTTACAGGTCTTCTGGCGGGACGCTGTGATGACGGTCTTGCGGCATAGCTTGCAGAACGGCGCTGTTGCTGTCTGCGACGATATTCACGGGAATCAATGCTGTCATCGAAATTATCAAGATCAAAATAATCGTAATCGTTTCTTCTGCTCATAGTGTTACTCTCCCAAACTGAAGATTTTTAAATTCAATTTGAATTCAATGAATTATATAAGTGTATTAATTACTCGCAGTGTACTCCTGTTTGAATCAAAGCAAGCCTTGCTCTGACCGTAAGGACATTATCATTTAGATTATACAACAGAAACTCATCAAAAACAATACAAAAAGCACAAAAAATACAATTTCCGTGAATTAACATTTACAAATGCAAAATAATAAATTACACATTTTTTGAATAAAATCGCAGTAAAAACAGTCAAATTTCTTGAACATATATGCAATTCGTGATAGAATTACAGGGTATGGAATTTTAAAAAATCCTTATCATCTTAAAAGGAGTTATTTTTATGGAATACAGGTTTTCCGACAGGGTTTCAAGCCTGAAGCCGAGTGCTATCAGAGAAATTTTCAAATATGCCGCCGATCCGAGCGTTGTGTCGCTTTCGGCAGGAAACCCGTCGCCCGATGCATTTCCCTCAAAGGAGATTGCGGAAATCTCGGCAAAGGTTTTTGCAGAAGATCCGATTTCGGTTTTACAGTACAGCGTTTCGGAGGGTTACACTCCGCTGAGAAAGCACCTTACGGAATATATGAAAAAGGAGCATAACACAGGCTCTGACAATGACGACATTCTCATCACAACAGGCGCACAGCAGATTATGGACTTATGCTCAAAGGCTCTTGTAAACGAGGGCGATGTTGTAATCTGCGAGGCACCGTCATTCATCGGCTCGCTCAACACATTCAGAAGCTACAACGCAAAGCTTGCAGGTGTTCCCGTTGAGCCTGACGGTATGAACACAGAAAAGCTTGAAGAGGCTTTAAAAGCCAATCCGAACGCAAAGCTCATTTACACAATTCCGAATTTTCAAAATCCTTCGGGTGTTACAATGAGCCTTGAAAAGCGTAAGAAAGTTTATGAGCTTGCCAAAAAATACGGTGTTCTCATCATTGAGGACAACCCGTACGGTGACCTGCGTTACAGCGGTGAATATGTTCCGAACATAAAAAGCTTTGATACGGACGGAATTGTAATCTATGCCGGTTCATTCTCAAAGGTAATTTCACCGGGTATGCGTGTTGCTTACACAATTGCACCAAAGCCGATTTTTCAAAAGCTTGTTGTGTGCAAACAGGGCAACGATGTACATACAAACATCTGGGCACAATATGTATGCGATGAATTCATCACAAAGTATGACTTTAACGCTCATCTTGCAAAGCTTCGTGAAATCTACACAAAGAAAGCGAACTTCTGCATGGAGCTTCTTGACAAATACTGCGCACCGAAAATCACATATCATAAAATTGACGGCGGTCTTTTCATTTGGTGTGACTTGCCCGAGGATATTGATATGCCGAATTTCTGCAAAGAACTCGTTCTCAAAAAGGTTTGCGTAGTTCCGGGCAACGCATTTTTAACTGACGAAAACGAAACCTGTCACAGTTTCAGAATAAACTTTTCAACACCGACTGACGAACAGCTTGAAAGAGGAATAAAAATCCTCGGCGAGTATGCAAACAGTCTTTAATCACGGAGGGGAATAATGGAAAATCAGACAAAAAAAGAGGTTGTATTCAGCGCAATACAGCCCAGCGGAACAATTACACTCGGAAACTATCTCGGTGCGGTTCGCAACTGGGTTACAATGCAGAACGAATACGACTGCATTTACGCTCTTGCAGATTTGCACACAATCACGGTAAGACAGACTCCTGCCGTTATGCGTAAGAATATAATTGACGCTTATGCTTCAATTATGGCTTGCGGTATTGATGTTGAAAAAAGTCTTTTCTTCATTCAGAGTCATGTTCACACTCACGCAGAGCTTGCATGGGCGCTCAGCTGTTACACACAGTTCGGCGAGCTTTCAAGAATGACGCAGTTCAAGGACAAGTCTGCAAAGCATGCCGACAACATCAACGCCGGTCTTTTCACATATCCCGTACTCATGGCTGCCGACATTCTTCTCTATCAGGCTGACAAAGTGCCTGTCGGTGCAGACCAGAAACAGCACATTGAAATTACAAGAAACATTGCAGAGCGTTTTAACGGTATTTACGGCAATGTTTTCAAGATTCCGGACGGTTTCATTCCAAAGAACGGTGCAAGGGTTATGAGTCTTCAGGACCCGACAAGAAAGATGAGCAAGTCCGATGAAAATGTCAACGGCTGTGTACATCTTCTTGATGCACCCGAGGTTATAATGAAGAAGTTCAAGAGAGCCGTTACGGACAGCGAGGCAAAGGTTCGCTATGCGGAGGGCAAAGACGGCGTAAATAACCTTATGGCAATTTACAGCGCAGTTACAGGTCTTTCATATGAGCAGATTGAAAAGGATTTTGACGGCAAGGGCTACGGCGACTTCAAGACAGCTGTAGGCGAGGCAGTTGTTGAAGAACTTCGTCCGATTCGTGAACGCTACGAAAAGCTTGTTGCAGACAAGGCATATCTTGAAAGCTGTTACAGAAAAGCCGATGAAATTGCCCTTAAAATCAGCAGCCGCACAATGGGCAAGGTTATGAAGAAAATCGGGTTTATCTAATTAAAAAGGAACTCTGCCATGACAAAAATCGAAAGTAAAGCGATTAACTTTATAAAGAAAAACATTCTTCTGTTTTTACTCGGGGCAGTGAGTATAATTGCGATTGTCATAAGAGCCTGCGGAATAGATTTTCAAAGCGATGATTTCAACAGCTTTTTAAATTCGTGGTGGAGCATAATCAAGCTGAATGATTTTACGGGGCTTGCAACTCAGGTGGGTAACTACAACATTCCGTATCAAGTCATAATCTATCTTATGACTCTTTTGCCGCTAAATGCTCTGTATGCGTACAAAATCGTATCAATAATCTTTGACTTTGTACTTGCAATTTCAACCGCAATGCTTGTTTATTCGTTTGCAAAGAATAACCGACGGCTCAAAGCGATACTCACCTACTCAGCCGTACTTCTTTCGGCAACGGTGATTTTTAACTCATCGTTTTGGGCGCAATGCGATTCAATTTACACCTCGTTTATAATCCTTGCAATACTGTTTTTGCACAAAGACAAGCCGATTGCATCGTTTGTGTTCATCGGCGTTGCGTTTGCATTCAAGTTGCAGACCGTATTCATCATTCCCGTTCTGCTTTATTACTGGATTTCGACAAAGAAAATTTCGATTCTGCATTTCTTTATAATTCCTGCGGTTGATGTGATAATGTGCCTGCCTGCAATTATTATGGGTAGACCGTTTATCGATATTATCACAATCTACGCTGAACAGACCGACTACGGAAAGCTTATTCAGATGAACTGTCCGAACTTTTATGCACTAATATGTGACGGAAACGATATGACATATTATTATCTGTTCAAGCAGTTTTCGGTCTTTCTGACAATTGCCGTACTCGGAATTATGATGTGCATTATCATCTATAAAAAGGTTGATTTGAAAAGCCTTGAAACTTTTCTTCTGACAACAGCGTGGACTGTGTTCACATGTATCATGTTCCTTTCGTCAATGCACGAACGCTACGGTTATCTGCTTGACATTATTTTAATTGTCTATGCGGCGGTAAGTGCAAAACATTTGTGGATTCCGATTGTGTCAACGCTTATAAGCCTGAGAGGCTATTGCTACTATCTGTTCTCCTACGAGCTTATAAGCCTCAAGGTGACCGCAATCATCTACACCGCACTTTATGTTTATATAACATTCTTGCTCGTAAAAACAATTTTCAGAGCAAAATCATCTGATAATGTTTTTGCAAAAACAATTTAAAATTAAACATATTTTAAATAACAAACAACCGCCAAAATCCATTATATCGGGTTTTGGCGGTTGTTATTTTTATTTATTCAATGATTTTTAATTTTTGCAAATACAACAGCAACAAGAAATGTGACAAATTCTGTAATTGGGAACGCAAGCCATATGCCTGTCATTTGAACAGCGCTGTTTAAAAGCCAAATTACGGGGACTAACAGCACGCCCTGTCGCAACAGTTGAACTACAACGCCGGGCATAATACTGTCTGTTGCCTGTTCATAGGTTGCAATCATTGCGGAAAAGCCGCTGAACACAAATCCGAGTGACATAATTCTCATTGCCGGCACTCCAAAAGCACACATTTCTTCCGATGCCGAAAACAAAAACAATATCTCTTTCGGGAAAATCAGCACCAAGAGCATACCGACAATCATCATAACAGTCGCGATAATTGTTCCGCTCTTATTTGCTTGTTTAAGGCGACCGTACTCTTTTGCTCTGTAATTAAACCGCATTATAGGCAAACAGCCTTGAATCAGTCCGTTCACCGTCATAAAAATCAACTGCTGAACCTTGAAATATGCTCCGAAAAATGCAACCGCCGTGTCCGAATATCGCACCAAAAACATATTTGCAAAATTCACGGTGAATGCTCCCAACGCATTCATAACAAACGAGGGCAATCCGTAGGAAAATATCAGCTTTATCATCTGCGGTTCAAGGCAGTTTTTAAACACCGGCTTAACCTTTTGTTTTGTAAGAAACAGCTGTATCAACGCAATGATTGTTGACACAACATAGCCTAAAACCGTGGCAACTGCAGCTCCGACCACACCCATTTTCGGAAACGGACCTATGCCGAAAATGAGCAAAGGGTCAAACACAAAATTGAATACAACACCTGCAATTTGAAACCACATCGGAGCAATCATATTGCCTGTTGCCTGAAGTATTTTTTGAATTACAATATGCACCATATTTGGTATCTGCATAAAAACGCAGACACTCATATACGCAATTCCGTATTCAAAAATCTCTTTGTTTTGCGTAAAAGCCGAATAATAGGGATTTATTATGAAAAGCGAAAGGAAATTTATCAGCACTCCGACAATTACCGAAATTACCACTCCGAGAGCCGCTGCAGAATTTGCCTTTTGCTGATTTTTCTGTCCCAAATAACCTGCAATCAAAACATTAACACCCACACCTATCCACACGGACAACGCATTCATAAGCGTTGTAATCGGGAATGCAAGCGATACTGCCGCAAGTGCCTGTTCATTTATCCCCGCAACAAACATACTGTCAACAAGGTTGTATGAATACTGAAAAAACATTGAAATCAGCGGCGGTGCCGACATTTGAATTATAAGTTTGTTGACAGGTTCATAAGCCATTTTGTTTTCCGTTTTAACTCCCATATTAACACCCCTTGCGTAAAATAAAAATCGCCATACACCCACAATGAGTGTATGGCGAAAATAAGAATCACATCTTAGAAAAATCCATACCAATTTATATTTATCATATCAATGAGTTAATTATATCATACCTGTAAAAAATATTCAAGATTATCACCAAAAATTTACTTTTTGCTTTCAAGCCACATATCAAGGGCTTTTTCGTAGACATCAATGCTTGTGATTCCGAGATTCATAATGAATGTGTGATATTCCTTTGCGTCAAAGCTTGAGCCAAGCTCGCTTTCGGCTGTTTCACGCATATCAATCATCTTGAGGTAGCCTACGGTATAGGGGAGAAAATAACCCGGATTTGAACGGGCAAGGTCATACGCCTCTTTTGTTGCGGCTGTAACGCTCTCGCTGTCAGCCGAACCGAGTGCCGTTGACATATACTCCTTGACTTTTTCATAATCCCAGCCGTTGTAGTTCACACCGACATCGACCATTGAGTAGAGAATATAGCCGAGGATATCATTTGCGTAGATAAGCTTCTTAATGCCCTCGCTTGTATCAAGGTAATCAAGTGTACATTTCGAGGCATACTGCGCCCAACCCTCGGTTGCACCGATAAAGCTTAAAACCTTGCGGATATTCGGGATATCCTTGTTTGCATTTGATGCGGTAAACTGATAAAGATGACCGGGATAGCCTTCATGGGCAAGAGTTGTGTACATCTGAGTCATACCCTTATTTGCAAAGTCGGGGTTGATTTTGATGATATTAACGCTTGTATCGTCAATTCGTCCCTGAACATAGTACGCTCCCACATTGTCGCTCTTTGCGGAATCGCTCATATAATCTGCCGTGTAAGAGGTTGTAACGGGAGTCGGAAAGTCCTCCTCGATATTCTCAATCAAAAATTCAAGCACCTCATCGGCGTCCTTAAAGTCGGGTTTGTAGTCCTGAAATTTGCTCAAGTCATCCTGCGAAACATTGCTCATGCTCATTCCAACCTTTGTAAAGCTGTTTGTAAGGTATGACTTAAGCTCCTCGGGAGTCATGCTGCTACTTGTTTTGTCTTTGACAATTGCCGAATAATACTTTTTGCCGATTTTGCCGTACCCGCAAAGACCTTCTTCGTTTTTGCCTGATTTTTTGAGACTTTCAAGTGCTGAATTTGCTGATTTCAGAGCAGGAATGTAGTATTCTTCAAAATACTTTTTATTGGTTTCGACAACAGTCTTTTTCTCGGAATCGCTAAGACCGAGTGACTTTATTCTCGACTCAAACTCGTCAACAAGCACGGACTTGTCATTCTTAATATGCTTTTCGCACTCGTCAATTGACTGCTGTGCGATATCTTCAGCCATAAAGTAACCGTCCTTAGCCTGTTTCTTTGTGAACTCAATGCACTCGTCCATATAGCGTTTTGTGTCCTTCAAAACAGCAAGGTAAAGGTCGGTATCATCCTTTTCATAGAAAGTAAACTCGGACAGGGTGGTAAAGAGGTTTGCAACAATTCCCGACTGCGGTGCAAATATACTCTGCAATTCTGTTGTACCATCATATGAAAGCTGAATTTCAAAGTAGCTTTCAAG
>OMDM01000419.1_pt1 | contig 17850 bp, 17 predicted proteins | sample 1673801 | NCBI WGS metagenome assembly OMDM01 (sample SAMEA103958127, study PRJEB25191) | human gut metagenome | biome: human-associated habitat [ENVO:00009003]; feature: intestine environment [ENVO:2100002]; material: feces | place: Germany | collected 2013/2015 | reverse complement strand
TTATCGCTAATTAATTGATATTTATATGTTTTATTTTGATAAGAAAAATTTTCTCCTTTAAAGATATATTTAATACCATCTTTATTAATTAAGAAGTCTTCATAAATAGGAATAATGCTATCTATTTTAATTACGCCATAATTAAAATCGTCATTCGTTTGGCTTTTTTTATTTTACTAAATTTAACATTAAAATTTTGTTGTCCAAGCTAAACTAAAAGATTAAAACATTTAGCGACTTAGTGAAAGGAAAGATAAGAATAAGATTTGGCGAACAAGGTCAGTATGATTATTCTAACTATATCTATTTCGGACTAAACGGCTAAGAGAAAATTAAAAAGCTGCTCCTACATAGGGAGCAGTTTCTAATAGTCAATCGAATTCTGAATATTACAATAGATACTATATCTACTATCTTTTTTAGATCTTATCGACTAGAACTTGTTACATCAATCTGTTTGGAAGATTTGCAAATGTTGAAGCAATGTTTGCAAAATCCAAAGAGACGAGTCTTTCAATAAACTTAATGAATCTTCTCATATCTTACCTCCTCTTCTAGTATTGGCTAGTATTGAACTCTATCCTGCTTTGAAGGTGCTAAAAACTTCTAATAAGTTTTGCCTGGAATATTGGAAGTTTCGGTTATCACTAACTCAGTCAGTGTGTCGTCTTCAAAGCAGGAAAGTCATTTTATCATCTTAAAATTAAATGTCAAGCATTATTTTTAAAGATTTGATTCTATTGATAGTTGAAAAGTAAATTTGTTTCTTTATATTCAAAGTCTTTAAAAGACTTAAAAATCAATTCGACAAAAGCACCATCAACTCCTTCATTAATTTATTTAGCATCTCAAAGATATTTCTGCATGGAATAATCTCTATCCCTTTAATTAATAATGTCTTTCTTAAATTATAAAGCATACTATAAATTATTATTGGATAAAGATATACACTCCTTTCTATTCAGTAAATTTATTTATCTTGTATGTGGTTTTTTACCATATGTTTATTTTTTACTTGAAATAGATTTCATAATGGTTCATAATTGATAAGCTTTAAAAGCATTGGAGCAATACCCAAGCTGGCTCAAGGGGCGTCCCTGCTAAGGACGTAGAGGGAGCAATCCCTGCTAGAGTTCGAATCTCTATTGCTCCGCCATCAGTTCACCATCCGAACCCTGTACGCATACCAGACAGGATTCGTAGTTATAGCGCAGATGAAGGTTGACCCTCCACCGAGTGCAAAGAGTCCCTCATAACGAGGGGCTCTTTTTGGTTTAACTATGAATATATTCTCTAATATTTGAATCTAAATCCTTAAGTTCTTTACGTATGTCCTTATTAGAACTATTCAAGATTCCCTTCTTAAGGAAGATCTTGCCATTATCTATTTCTATAAAATCATTGAAATTTGCTCTTATATAAAGCACTGTCTCTCTAGAGAATCCTATCCTCTGAAGGAAGATTATCATTGGTTCATGAGTCCCGAACTCGATGAACTCATACCAGTCATTATTGAAGCTCTTCTGATTTGTAAATTCCTTGTAGACATTCGAAAACTTAAGGAAGTAGTTGGATAGCTTGAAGAGAATGATTCCCTCTATGTCCTTCAATGTGCTTAATATCAAGTAGTCAACCTGTCTTTTTGTTGCTTGATATATTTCCTTTTTGTGATTTATTTTTATAATCTGTCCCCATCTCTTATTGTTGTAATAATCAATTCTGCCATCTACTATATATCTGAGTCCTGAGCCCATAATCCACTGTAAGAGAACAACGGCATATTGAGATATGCTTTCCCCTTTGCCAAGGTCATCTCTCTCATATACTTTCCACAAGAATACATCGCTTAGTTTTTTTAAAAAATCGAGAACTATTTCATAACTAGCTTTGTCATCGTTTAGGGTGCTGATATCGGGATAATGAATTTTATCCTTGAAGATTGCCTCTCTAAGTCTTCTATCCTGAATGAAGTTGACGTTGATATCATCTTCCTGCTTTATATTTTGAGTGAGCTTAAATAAGTCTTCCTTCTTTATATTTCCATCTGATGTTAGTCGCTTTTCCACTTCCTTCGAGAAATAAGTATCCGTTCTTTCAGCGATGTCTTTGGCATAGATTAAAGAGAGCTTTTGGACTAGTAAATCGCCATCTTTGATCGAAGAGGCCAATGCTCTTGTTGGATTCTCCGTCAACAGCAAGGATTACTTCTACGACAGGGATATCCTCGGAAACATCAACGCCGTTATCGACTCTACTGGAACTAAGCTAGTCTCCTATGCCTATGGCGACTTCGGTGAAGTTACTGAAACTATCGCTGATATTGATGAAGCAAGATTGGCTGCTAAGGTCAATCCGTTCAAGTTCAAGGGCTACTTCTTCGATAACGAGACTGGTTTCTATTACCTCAAGTCTCGTTATTACAGCCCTGAACTCGGAAGATTCATCTCCGCTGATGGTGAGATCGGTCAAGTTGGAGACACCATGGTCATGAACCTATTCGCCTACTGCAGGAACAATCCTATCAACCTCTCCGATGGGGGTGGAAACTGGCCTTCTTGGGCTACTAAGCTCTGCATCGGTTTAGCTGTCATCGCCATATGCGCTATTGCGGTTGTGGCTACTGGTGGATTCGGTGCTTCTTGTATCGCTACTTCCATGTTGGTCGGAGCCGTTAAGGGTGCTGTTATCGGTGCCGTGACTGGTGCCGTTACCGGAGCTATCCAAGGTGCCATTACTGAAGGTATCAAAACAGGATCATGGGAAGGTGCCTTAAAAGGTGCCTTATCTGGAGCTATAGATGGAGCAGCCGATGGATTTATGTTCTAAGCGATTGGAGGTGCAATCTCTGGTGCTATTAATCCTTCTTATTGCTTCATTGCTGGAACTTTGGTTATGACTTCTGCCGGTATGAAGCGAATAGAAGAGATTAAGAAGGACGATACTGTTCTTTCTTACGACAATAATGTCGGACGATACGAAGAGATACCTGTCACCGATACTTATATCAATGAAACTGAAGAACTGATAGAAATCAAAGTAGGTGATGAGACTATCACCTGTACTCCTGAGCATAGCTTCTTGACTACAAAAGGTTGGAAGAAGTCTGGTAATCTTACAGATAAAGATATTCTCAAGACTTTAGGCGATGATCAAAAGATTACTGAAGTTATTAAGAAAAAACTAAATTCTAAGATTAAAGTTTATAACCTCAATGTCATGAGCTGTCATACGTATGCGGTTGGAAAGATTGGAGTGATTGTTCACAATAAATGTTCCGGTTCCTACGAGCTTGATTTCGATAATGGAAAAAATATATTGGAAAAGGTACTGAGAGACGCATGAGGGTATCAATTAATAGAATTGAAAAACAATATGGTATAAAATGTATACGCTCCGATTGGACGCCCGCTAAAACATCTAGAGATGGGTTCCTTCAAGAATATCAAAGAATGAGGAATGCTAAATTCAATCCATCAAAAAATGGTTTGGGATGTAAAAATTCTGCCGATATGGAGTTTTATAACATTATTAATAGCCCTGGTCTAAAAATATGGTTAGGATTGAAGTGATGAGAGGAAGACAAATATGGATAAAGAAAACGATAGATATACATTTATGAAACCGGAAATTGCGTGTAGTGAAACTGGATTTAAAGGACGAAGTGATCTTATTTTGTATTACGATATGTTAAATCGAATGAAGAATTATTTTGAACTAAATACTATTATTAAAAAATTTCATATAAAATGTATTATAATTCAACGTGGCTTCGATGATAAGTGGAATATAGAAAAGAAAAGCAAATTTTTTAACGAAGTAGATTTGCATAATATTACTGAATTCTTTGCCTCTGAAGTTAATTATGAACAGATAATTGATCTTTGTCCAAATATCACTACTATAGAATTAGATTTAAGGGGGAAAAAAATTGTCGATGTTTCAAAAGCTAAGAAATTGAAATACTTTTCCATTCATGGATTTAATGGATTCAATGTTAAAGGTATAAAAAATGAATCGAGTATTTCTTTTTGGGGGAAACCTGGACAAAAATTTGAATTTCCAAATTCCCTACCTAAACGATTAAATTCATTAGGCTTCTTATATTACAAAAGTATAGATTTAGATTCTTTAAATCTTGAATACTTAGAAAGCTTCGATTCATCTTATGGGGGGAAGTCTATAATTGTCGATGCCAACAATGCATTTGTCCCTTATTTAAAATCTATTGATATTAGACGTGGTGATTGCTCGTTTTTTACGCCTTCTTTTATCAACAGAGCTAAGGCATTAAAAGTTCTTATGATTGAAAATTGCACACCTATATTTTCACTAAAAGGAATTTGTTATCTTAATCATGTATCTATAACAGGTACTGATATTTTAGACAAAGATTTAACACCTCTTAAAACTTGTAAATATGTGAATGTTACAGACAAAAAAGGATTTAATATGAGAAACAAAGATCTTCCTAAAAACACCCAATAGTAATAATCGTTAAAAGCCGTTACAAATGTTGTTTACCCTAATCGTAGACATGACTAGGAAAGGGTTACCCGTGAAAATGACAGATCCTAGATGGCCGGGACAAAGCGGATGGAAGAAGATGCAACAGACTTTTCCTGCAACCATTAATGGTAAGAACACACACATTTCAATTCATTACGTTATGAATGACGTGCTAAAATTTGTAGATGATTTCAAGGTAAAATAAGGAGATTCGATAAAATGGTTAAAAAACTTCAATTAACTTATGGAATAGATAATTATTTGGAACTTAGTGTTGACACCGAAGAATCATGTGAATTACGTATAGAATACAACATCAATGACTTCCGTGGCAAAGGTGATATTTGTTTTGCGAGTATCGAGAAAGATTATGTATTAAGGGATATTGATGATTACAAAAAGAGAAAAAGAGGATATGTACAAATAGATAGTGAAGATTCAGCAGAGTATTATTTAAGAATTTCTGATGTGTTTGGAAACCCAAACAAAGTTCTTCTAGAAGGCGAATTTGGTAATTATGTCGATGCCTCAATTAAATTCAAAGTCGAAATTACGCCTAAACAGCTAGATGAATTTAAAGAATTAATCGAAGCAATGGTTATCTGATGAGTTATTATGCACAAGAACTAGCACCATTAGTGCAAAGAAATCTTATCTCTAATTAGCATCAAAATGCGTCTTCTGTTCATTCGGTGAATAACCTTATGAATGGTTGACGCATTTTTAGTAATTATTTATCCTAAACTTTTTTAAAGAAATGGCACTTCTATAAAAAATACGGCTATTTCCCCATCCCAAGTACCCTATGGTCAGGACCCTTCTTTTCTTTGATGTGATTCTCGATGGTATAGGCTCTCGTGATATTAGCCAACGCATCGAGCTGATTGTCGGTCATCTCGGGCAGTGCTCGGATGACGTTGAAGAGCTTCAGGTCCAACACAGGAAGTTCACTAAGCAGGAGATAGAGGCAAGCCTTGAGATACTTGCCGACAAGCCATACGACACCGACATGGAGAAGAAGGCCCTCTTCACGAGATTCATCCAAAGGGTCGAGCTATTCAAGGACGGATTCATAAAAATTTACATCAGCATCTTCGGAGTGAAAAACAGAAATAAATGCGATAGATACTAGCAAATCTGAGGTTGAGCTGCAAAATCTATTGCTCCGCCATTAGAAAATAAATAGAGCATCTCAACAATGCTCTTTTTTATTTCCTTATTATTTTCTTTAAAGCTGACATAATTAAATTCCCCTTTTCAATATTAAACTACCAGTTGGATTTAATAATAGAATAAATTGATAAATCTACTTGTTGTTAAAAAAAGAAAGCACAATATTCTTTTCTTTCTTAGTTACTCCACCATAATAATATTTATAAAGAGTCTTAAATGATCCGTCGGTAAAAGATTTCTTCCCCTTAGAAATTAAAATATAATCGCCTATAAATTCATCGAATAATTCATGATTGCTACCATATCCAAATATGTTTTCTCTATAGACTTGTTCTTTATTATAAAGCTCAAAGTATTTTGAAAAATGAGTCCTAAAACATTTTTCGAATTCTTCTTTCTTTCCTTCTTTAACTCTAAAGCTAGCAAATCTAGGACTGATAGAAAATCTAGGCTCGACCAAAGTATCTATAAAATCAGGATATTTTCTAATATCAATCCAAGAAGTTTTAAGGGAATATATTTTTCATCGACAATGGTGTATCCGGAATAATTGGATGAAATATAGCTACCGATATCATCGCTTGTGATTTTTCCATCATTCTGGTTTGTTGCCGGTGAGGATTTTGTGGTGGCGGGAGTTCCTAACTTTGTGGTTAGAATTTCGTCGTCGGAAGTGCGATATTCAACTCCGTTCGAATCATAGAATGCCGTTCCGCTGAAATAGACGCTGTCCGTTGAAAATAGGTCGCTCTCAAAAGACAAATCAAAATTGCTAATCGAGCGGATATCATAGTCCGAGGTGGCGACCATGTATCCCTGGTCGAAATCAAAGTAATATCCCTTAACATCATCTGACAAGGTGATCTCTTTGGTTCTAATCAGTTTGGTGGCAACAAGATCTTCCTCATGAGTCTCGTTGTATTTGCTTACGAACGTTGAAAAAATTGTCAGAAACAAATTCAACAATTGAGTCTTCGGGATGCGGTGTGGGTGAGATTACCGATGCGTTACCAACTAACGTGGCAGCGGCCAAGCATAATAAGCTAATCATTTAGTTTATCCTCCTCTATAGTGAAAGAATGATTTACATAGAAATCGCCTCTCAAAATTAATTCTCCAATTTTTCTTTCTTGAGAAGTTATCGGAGAAATATCGATACTGAATTGGAAGGAGACACAATTTTCTTCCCCTACTTCAAGCAATTCCCATGATGTGTTCTCATTATTTGAATATATAGGTTTGTCATGTGCAGACTGAATGTCGTATTCCGACATGACATAGGGAAGTGATTCTTTGTTAAGTTCTTCCTGCAGCAAATCTAAATTGATAGCCTCGTCCTTGATTCCTTTTGCAAGGAATCTTCCTTCCACAGTCAAGAACTGCTCATCCATTTTCCAAGAATCGAAGGCGATTGGGCACGTGTTTGTGTATGTTTGCACATATTTTCCATCGAATTGGATGTGAGCAATCCTGGCAGGCGTCTGATCTACGACGGAGCTAGGGCCGTTGTTCGAGGCCGAACAACCAGTCAAACAAGCCACTCCCGTCAGCATGGCTATCAGCGATATTTTTTTACCCATAATGTATTCCCTCACTTAAATACTGATAATAAAGTAGCATGAAAGCGGTTTAGTTGTCAAATTTATTAAAGGCTTTAAAGAACAGTAAAGTCCTTCAATTTTTTGGACTTTTTTGATTCATAGCAATGCCTGATAAATGGAGCTTTGAAACCAAATAATGTAAGGCCTATTCTAAATCAGAAAAATGGGGGGGGATGAAGTGAGGAACAAATTCTTTCGTTCACTATTTCCCCATCCCAAGTACCCTATGGTCAGGTCCTTTTTTCTCTTTGATGTGGTTCTCGATGGTATAGGCTCTCGTGAAATTGGCTAAAGCATCGAGCTGATTGTCAGTCATCTCGGGCAGTGCTCGGATGACGATGAAGAGCTTCAGGTCCAACACAGGAAGTTCACTAAGCAGGAGATAGAGGCAAGCCTTGAGATACTTGCCGACAAGCCATACGACACCGACATGGAGAAGAAGGCCCTCTTCACGAGATTCATCCAAAGGGTCGAGCTATTCAAGGACGGATTCATAAAAATTTACATCAGCATCTTCGGAGTGAAAAACAGAAATAAATGCGATAGATACTAGCAAATCTGAGGTTGAGCTGCAAAATCTATTGCTCCGCCATTAGAAAATAAATAGAGCATCTCAACAATGCTCTTTTTTATTTCCTTATTATTTTCTTTAAAGCTGACATAATTAAATTCCCCTTTTCAATATTAAACTACCAGTTGGATTTAATAATAGAATAAATTGATAAATCTACTTGTTGTTAAAAAAAGAAAGCACAATATTCTTTTCTTTCTTAGTTACTCCACCATAATAATATTTATAAAGAGTCTTAAATGATCCGTCGGTAAAAGATTTCTTCCCCTTAGAAATTAAAATATAATCGCCTATAAATTCATCGAATAATTCATGATTGCTACCATATCCAAATATGTTTTCTCTATAGACTTGTTCTTTATTATAAAGCTCAAAGTATTTTGAAAAATGAGTCCTAAAACATTTTTCGAATTCTTCTTTCTTTCCTTCTTTAACTCTAAAGCTAGCAAATCTAGGACTGATAGAAAATCTAGGCTCGACCAAAGTATCTATAAAATCAGGATATTTTCTAATATCAATCCAAGAAGTTTTAACAGATCCATGATCACCGACCACAATAAATAAAGTCTCTGGATTTCTTTCAGTTAAAGTCTTTATAGACTCATCCAGCACTTGAATAGAAGTTTTAGTTTTAAAAGAACGATATCCATTCTCTAGAATATCATTTTGCAATTGTGACCATCTCGCTAAAATGAAAGAAACACCGCTTGATTGTATTTTTTCTTCTATAGCTGAGAAGAATAAACCACTGCTGATTTTCCCTTGTGCATTAATATATTTACGGCTATCCAAATAAACAGCAGCATCTTTTTTCTCTTTTATTACACAAATGTTTTGCAACAAATTTAATTTAGATTTATAGAACTTATCAGGAACAATAAAAGATCTAGTAGATGTACCTTGAATTACTTTATCTACCATATTTACATACTGGTTTGTTTTAGAAAAATATTGAACTTCTCCCAATCTTCCTTCATAGCAAGGATATGTTCCATAAAGAAGAGCATCATTATTGCAAAAAGAACAAGTTGGATAAACAGATTCTAAAGAAATAGGCTGTTTTGAATGAAGAAAAGGCGATTTATTTTTTGTTTTTTTATAAACATACTCACTCCATCCTTCAATCAATAAAACACAAAGTTTCTTTCCTCTATTTTTATCATTTAGAAGGACTTCATCAACATCAGGAAAAGAATCCGGATGCGGACCTGATATTCCAAAATATTTAAAGATAGAATTTGATAAATTTATTAATGTTCTATCCTTAGAAAGTCTATAAACACTCATAGATTTCTCCCTCTATTAAATATGGATTTCTTCTTTTTATTCTTATTACCATCTTGTTCATACAAAGAAGTGTTGTCGTTTATATCATCATCTTTATGCTTTAGATTAGAAAAGGCAAATACTAGAATCAAGCACAATAGTATTCCAGCAAAGATGAATCCACATAAAGTTATAGATTTAACTTCTTGTGTATATTCAGGTGGAATGGACGAATCGATAAATTCACCATGTCCAAAATAACTCCCTATAATCGATCCTAACATCAAACCTATAAATAATCCGCCAATATAATCCTTAACAATACTAAATAATTTTTTATAAGGATAGTAAAACACTATTAAATTTAGCAGCATTCCAATAATCATAATTGCAATCAATCCAATAGATTTTGTTATTTCAACTTTATCAGGAATATTAATCATTATTGTTTCTAATGTCGAAGACATACCAAAAATGTTAGATATTGAATGAATAGGTAATCCTGGAATCAGTACTGCAAATCCCATAACAAATCCAAACACCAAGCAAGACAAATATTCATTTTCTATCAAAGGTTGATCGCTACTCTTATTCAAAAAGAAAGTCATAACAAAAGATATTGCCATTCCAACAATGAGTAAAGTTGGAAACAATATATTTTCTAATGTTGTTTTGTCTTTCTTCTTAATCTCTTTTATCAAAGAAGCGATGATAAGACCTAAGCTTGCAATTCCAAATAATAAAAATGTTGCCAATGGAAATTTATCTTCAAGATAATTAACACCCATTATCAATCTTGGTAAAGTTCCAATGATCAATCCTAAAACAGCTAATAAAGCACACCAAATCCATCTTATCTTCGGCTTTTTGGTAAGGCTGTTATTTAAGAATCCAGAAGTATATAAAACTCCATAGTTTCCCATAGGAGTTAATGAGAACAATCCACCGAGAAGACCACTCATAAAAGACTTTATTAAAGATTCTTTTTTCTCTTCCATCTCAATTCCTCCTAAATCATTATTAAATTATAAAACTAGTTTATGAATATATATAAAAGGTATACGCATTATCAACTTTTATGAAATCCCTAATATGAACTATATTTATTTCCCTTTGATATAATTATTCAGCATTGAGGGTTGAATTATGAAAATAATAGCAGGATTAGGAAATTTTGGTCTTGATTATGTCGGAACAAGACATAATATGGGATTTGAAGTCGTTGAAGGATTAGCTGAAGACTTAGGATTATCTTTGGACAAAGTCGATTTCCGAGGTAGATATGTCAAAGCTAACATTGAAGGTGAAACTGTATTTATAGTTGAGCCATTAACTTATATGAACTTATCTGGAACTTGCATTGTTCCATTAATGCGTTACTATAAAATTCCTGTGGAAGATTTAATAGTCATCTGTGATGATATGGCCATCAAACCAGGAGAATACAGAATTAAAATCAAAGGCTCATCTGGCGGACAAAAAGGATTACAAAATATCATAGATAATTTAGGAACTACTGAATTCAAAAGAATAAGAATCGGAACAGGAGAGCCTAAAACAAAAGCAGAGACTGTCGATTATGTTTTAGGAAAGCCATCTAAGGAAGATAGAGAATTGATCAATAAAGCTGAAGATGAAGCTATTGAATTCCTTCATTTGATGATTAAATTCGGATTTCAACGTGCTTTGAGCTTAATGTCTGCAAAGAAATCAAAGGAAAACAATGCCAAGTAAACTAATAAATTTAATATCAAAATATTTAAAAGACAGTCCACAAATTCAGTCCATCAATGATGAACAAGATTTTGTGACCTCAAATTTGCAAAGCCTAGCCCTACAAATAGTCACGGCTTATAACAATAATCCTTCAAAGATTGCTTTAGCCTTCCCTTCTTTATATGATGTTCAACTCTTCTCAGATTATTTATTAGACTTTTTACCTAGTGAAAAAGTAGCTATTTATCCTAAAGATGAGATTCTTAGATTAGGAAACACTTCTTCATCCAAAGAAATGGCTAGAGAAAGACTTAGAACACTATATCGAATTAGAAACAGCGAAAACATAATAGTTTTATTCAACTCTGCAGCTTCGCTATCACCGATAGATTCACCTGAATTATTTGATGATGTCGCATTTGATATAGAAGTAGGTGAAGTGATAGATAGAGATGAATTAGTGTCCAAACTATCTAACGAAGGATACAACAGAGTCAATTGGGTAAGCAGTGGCTTTGAATATGCTGTAAGAGGAACCATTTTAGATGTTTTTTCACCTTCTTACGACCTACCTATTCGTATCGAATTAGATGATGACAAAATTGATTCAATTCGACTATTTAGTCCTTTAACATTAAAGAGTGAAACACAACTTACAAAAGCCACAATTTTACCAGCGAGTGAAAGACCAGTAAATCAAGAAACTGCAATAAAAGCTAAAGAATTAATGCTTAAAGATTTGAAATCCATAAAGGATTCAAATCTAAAATTAGAAATTGATGAAAAGATCAAAGATATTGAAATATCATCAGAGAATACTATCAAAAGTGGAATAGTATTAGATGCCGATGAATCTTTGTTTCCATATTATGATGTCAAAAAAGGAACCATCATCGATTATCTCAAACAATATAAGATATTCATGGTTTCACCAAAGCAATTTTATCAAAGCCAAAATTCATTTAAGGAAGATGAAATATCTTATTTTGCTGACAACAAAACAAAAGGATTATCTCTACCTTTAGAAAGTATATATGAGCTTCCTAGTATAGCCAATAGAGAAGCACACTATAAGAAAATAGAATTAAATTCATTGGAATCCAATGATGGAATCTGTGAAATACCTGTTACAAATTCGAATTTAAATCAATCTGGCATTTTATTAGAAGATGCAAAAAGATTGAGCTTGAAAACATATGCTTGTTTGGATGATAAGACCATTCCAACTTACATTAATTATTTAAATGAATCATCCTATCCTTATTCTATGGATTCAAGTATAGAAAACGGAGTTACTATCCTTTCTTCTAGCCTGACCAAAGGATTTAGAATCAAAGATAAAGCCGAGTTTTTATCTTCAGCTGAAATCTTTGGAGTAGCTTTAAAAAAGTCAAGATTCTTGACTCGTTATAAAGACTTTAAACCTATTAAAAAATATTCTGATTTAGTCAAAGGCGATTATGTAGTTGAAGAGAAAAACGGAATTGGAATCTTTGAAGGAATTCAGCAATATAAAGGATTGGACTATATAACTATCGAATATGCCGATCAAGCTACTTTGATGGTTCCAATTAAAAATTTTAACAATATAAGAAAATATGCTGGTTCAGAAGCAAATAGACCATCATTAGATACAATCGGTGGAGCTACTTGGGCTAGAAAGAAAGCTAAAATTAAATCAAGAATGACCTTCTTAGCCGACAAGCTTCTAAATATTTATTCCGAAAGAGAAAGAATAAAAGGAATTGCATATAAATCAGACCCAGTCGAAGAAGGAAATTTTGCAAAAGATTTCCCTTATCCTTTAACTTTATCTCAAGACAAAGCTTGGAACGATATATCTGCAGATATGGAAAAACCACATCCTATGGATAGACTGATAGCTGGAGATGTTGGATTTGGAAAAACAGAATTAGCTTTCAAAGCAATATTTAAAGCTGTGATGAATGGATATCAGGCTGCTTTATTATGTCCTACAACAGTACTTTCAAGACAGCATTTTGAAGTAGCAAAACAAAGATTCAAAGACACTGGTGTAAGAATTGGAATATTGAATAGATTCAATAGTTCCAAAGAAGAGAAACAAACTCTAGAAGATTTAAGTGCAGGAAAAATAGATTTGGTCATCGGAACACACAGACTTCTATCTCAAGATGTTAAGTTTAAAGAATTAGGACTTTTAGTAGTCGACGAAGAGCAAAAATTTGGAGTGGCACAAAAGGAAAGAATTAAAGAAATTGCTAAGAATTTAGATGTTCTATCATTGTCAGCAACTCCTATTCCTAGAACATTGCAAATGTCATTGTTAACTATAAGACCTATGTCTATTTTGGAAGATGCACCTCAAAATAGATTGCCGGTAAAAACATATGTTTGCCAAGAAAATGATGGATTAATCAAAGAAGTCATTTCCAGAGAATTAGCAAGAGACGGACAAGTTTATTTCCTTCATAACAGAATAGATACAATTTATTCCGTCGCTGGAAAACTAAAGAAGATGTTTCCTAATATCACAGTCGGTGTAGCTCATGGTTCGATGGATGCAAATCAAATTGCGGATGTCATGAATGATTTCTACGACAAAAAAATAGAAATATTGGTCTCAACTTCAATTATCGAATCAGGTTTGGATGTTCCAAATGTAAATACTATTATTGTGGAAGACTCACAAAATTTCGGATTGGCTCAGCTCTATCAAATCAAAGGGAGAGTCGGAAGATCAAATAGATTGGCATATGCATATTTATTATATAGGGACTACGATAGAATCAGTGATGAAGGTAGAAAGAGACTGAAAGCATTAAAAGATTTCACTGAATTAGGATCCGGATATAAAATTGCTCAACAAGACTTGGCGATTAGAGGTAGTGGAAATATTTTGGGCTCAGAACAAGCAGGATTTGTAGACTCATTAGGTTATGAGACTTATACGAAATTATTAAAAGAAGTGATAGAGCAAAAACGAGCTAACGAGAAGGGAATCAAGTTAGCTCAAAAGAAGCCCACAAAGTTCAACTTGTCATTTACTTTAGATGCACATATTCCTACTGATTATGCATCTTCAACCGATAGAGTCAATTTGTATAGAGAAATACAAGATTGCACAGAAGAGAACGAATTAAATGATTTGATTAAGACCATAAGAGATTCTTATGGACCGTATCCATTAGAGGTTAGGAATTTATTTAAAAAAAGACTTATTGAAATAACTTTAAATAACGATGAATTATTTATAGGATTTGAAGAATTGATGGAATCATTTAAATTAACTTTAACAGAAGCCTTCTCTAATGTAAAAAATGTCAAAGAGAAATTAGAGATGTATCTAAGTCCTATAAGAGACTCAATCAAAGAGATTAGATTTATCGATCGACATTTCATCTTAGGATTGAGAAGAACATCAACCTATTTAGATGATCTATTTTATCTAGTTAGAGTATTATCAAATATATTCGATGGGCATAATAGACCTACTAAGCTTATTGATGATGAAGAAGATTAAAACTGATATAAAATATATATGAGGATTTAAATATGAAAAATGATGGATTTATTAAAGTAGCCGCTATTACATCCGATGTTCATCTAAATGATATAGATTCGAATGTAAATGATATAGTTTCAAAAGCTAAAGAAGCTAATGAAATGGGTGCTAAAATTATTACCTTCCAAGAATTGGCTTTGACTGGTTACTCTCTTCAAGATATGTTTGCTCAATCCAACACTTTAGAAAAAGCTAAAGAAGGCTTGATTGAAATAACAAACAAGACAAAAGATTTGGATTTGCTAATGGTAGTCAGTCTTCCTTATTCATTTAAAGGGAAGATTTATGATACAGCAGCAGTTATTTCTAAAGGTAAGATACTTGGAATAGCAACTAAAAAATATCTTCCAAATTACAATGAATTCTATGATGCTAGATATTTCACTCCATCATTTGATGAAAATGAAGTAACCGAAATAGATGGAAATCTAATTCCTATCGGACCAAAACTATTATTTCACTGCAGAGAAATTGAGAATTTAACAATCGGAATCGAAATCTGTGAAGATTTATGGACTCCAGATACACCTTCTACACATCATGCAATGAACGGAGCTACATTAATCTTGAATCCATCCGCTTCAAATGAAATGGTCGGAAAAGAAAACTATAGAAAATCACTAATTAGTTCTACTTCCGCTAGATTAATTTGTGCTTATGTATATGCTGGAGCAGGTGAAGGTGAAACTTCTCAAGATGTAGTATATTCAGCACCTTTAATAATCGCCGAAAATGGAAATCTATTAGGCGAGAAAAATGATTTTAATAATCATATCATGGTAAAAGATATCGATGTGGATTTATTAGCCTTTAGAAGAAGACAAATGACTACATATTCTTATAAACAAGAAAAAGGTTATCAAACTATCGATTTCAGTTTGACAGATTCATATAGCAAATCATTAGATAGAATATTTGTCAAATCACCTTATTTAGATATATCGAGTAAGAATCTAGAAGACAATTTAAATACTATATTCAATTGTCAATCACATGGATTGATGAAAAGAATCCAAGCTACTCATTGCAAGACTGTAATAATAGGTGTTTCAGGTGGACTAGATTCAGCTTTAGCATTATTAGTAGCCTATAAAGCTTTTAAAGATTTAAACAAAGATGTTAAAGATATTATCGCTATATCAATGCCTTGTTTTGCCACTACCGCCAGGACTAGAAACAATTCAAAAATACTAGCTGAAACATTAGGTGTGACATTCAAAGAAATAGATATATCAAATACAGTAAAATCACATTTAAAAGATATAGATCATCCCTTAGATTTGTATGATGCAGCCTATGAAAATGCTCAAGCAAGAGCTAGAACTTATGTCTTGATGGATGAATCAAACTATAAAAGTGGAATAGTTATAGGAACTGGAGATTTATCTGAAATTGCCTTAGGCTGGGCTACTTATAACGGAGATCAAATGAGTATGTATAACGTCAATGCATCCGTTCCTAAAACTGTTGTGAAAGAAGTAGTTAGAATGGTTGCAAATAATGAAAGAGAATCAAATCCATTACTATCAAAAACACTAATAGATATTTTAGATACACCTATAACTCCTGAACTCGTCCCATCGAAGAGCAAAAATGAAATAAGTCAAATTACAGAAGATATCATAGGTCCATATATTCTTCATGATTTCTTCTTATATCACTTCTTAAGAAATGGATATCAACCTTTAAAGATATTAAGAATTGCCATTATTGCTTTTAAAGATATGTTCAACGAAGAAACTATCAAGAATTGGTTAAAACTCTTCTATAGAAGATTCTTTGCAAGCCAATTCAAGAGATCCGCAGCACCTGATGGAGTAAAAGTTGGAAGTGTCTCATTAAGTCAGAGAGGTGACTTAAGAATCCCATCTGATTTATTGAGTGTAGATTTCTTAAAAGATTTAAAGTGATTTTAAAATAGACATCAGTTTAAAAGATAATACCTTATTTTTTATCCATAAAAATTTATTATCTTGTTGTAAAATAAAAAAGATTTTATAAGGCTCTAAAAAGAGCCTTTTAAAATGCCTTAAAGGAGGGGAATGAATGACTGAAAAAGTTATATTGGTCTGCACTGAATGCTTATCCAGAAATTATTCTGTGAATAAGAAAAAGGATAGTACAAAACGCTTTGAAGAGAAGAAATACTGTCCACGTTGCAACCGCCATACCCTTCATAAAGAGACGAAATAGGAGGCGCTATGAAAAAAATCCGCAAATATTTTAAAGGTGTTGCCGAAGAAGCTCATCGTGTTCGTTGGCCTTCAGCCAAAGAACTTTGGCCAGCCGTTGGAATCGTCATCGGCGTGACCGTAATTTGTGCTATCGTTTTAGCCATTTCTGACTACCTTGCTTTGGAAATTCTTAGAGCTTTCCAAAGAGTCAACCCAAACACCAGCTCAACATCAGGCTCAGGTACTGAAGCAGCTGCCAATGCTATTTTGAGTGTAGTTAAATACATAGGAGGTAAATTCTAATGTTGAATGAAGAAGAATTAGATACTAAAGAAACTAGTGTCGAAAACAATAATTCCGAAACAAAAAAGAAAGATTTAGGCGAAAAGCAATGGTACGTTGTTAGTACCTATACTGGAAGAGAAAAACAAGTCGCTGAATCTCTTGAAAGACGTAGTGTTAATTTAAACTTAAAAGACTACATTTTTAGAATCGTTGTCGCACAATACGAAGAAGATGGAAAAGATAAGAATGGAAAGCCTAATGGAAAGAAAGTCATAAAGAACTTCTACCCTGGATACATCTTCATCGAAATGATTATGGACGATAAAGCTTGGTACATGGTCAGAAACACACCAGATGTCACAGGATTCGTAGGATCATCTGGAGGTGGAGCAAAACCTTTCCCTGTTCCTCGTGAAGAAATAGAGCCTGTTTTAAAGAGAATGAAGATTACTGATGATGATATGTTCACTGGATACAAAGTTGGCGATACAGTAAAGGTTCTCAGCGGCACATTCGAAAACTCAATCGGTCAAATTACTGCAGTAGATCAAGATAAGAATGAAGTAACTTTGAGAATAATGTTCTTCGGACGTTTCACAGAGATTACATCTTCATTTGACGACATAGAAGAAATAAAGTAATAAAAAAACTCCCAGATGGGAGTTTAAGGGGGTGTAGCTCAGTTGGGAGAGCGTATCGTTCGCAACGATGAGGTCGCGGGTTCGATCCCCGTCATCTCCACCACAATTAAAAAGATAGCTTTGATACTAGAAAATGTATCAAAGCTTTTTGTTTTGAATTTTGTATACGTTAGTTTAACTAATTAAATAGCTGATAATACTTAAGAAATGGAAAAGACAAAAAATAGATCAAAACAAAATAATTATGAGCTAATAAATTAATCTTATTAAAGAAAAACAGACTGGTTGATCAGTCTGTTTTATATATATTTTTCCCGCAAACAAAAAAAGCGGCAGCGCGCTGCCTTCGCCCTACGGGCTATTATCGCCGCGG
>OMDM01000395.1_pt1 | contig 18585 bp, 18 predicted proteins | sample 1673801 | NCBI WGS metagenome assembly OMDM01 (sample SAMEA103958127, study PRJEB25191) | human gut metagenome | biome: human-associated habitat [ENVO:00009003]; feature: intestine environment [ENVO:2100002]; material: feces | place: Germany | collected 2013/2015 | reverse complement strand
TCATTGTCCTATTGACGGGTAGCACATCATTGCGGGCGGTGAAGCACCACGCCTCCGCCGCCGGAGGCCCACACGGACCGACAGACGTGGTGCCTCCGGACGAAGGAACAAGGTTTTGCGGGCAGTGAGACACCACGCGCCGTCGCGTCCAACGCCTTAGCAGCACGCCCCATCGCGTCCGGCGCCCCAGCAGCTGCTATTTTTCCCGTTATTAGACATATCTACCTTGAAAAAAATTGCAATTGGTGTACAATTATACATGTAAAAACTGAGAGGAGACAACAAGATGACGGATTGGGGAAGAAATGATCCGTGCTGGTGCGGCAGCGGAAAGAAATACAAGAAATGCCATTACGAGTTCGATCGTAAATTGGAAGAATTATACGACATGGGTGCAGTGGTTCCAAGCCGGGACATTATCAAGACACCGGATGAAATTGAGGGAATTCGCAAGAGCGCGCAGGTGAACATTGCGGTGCTGGATTATGTGGCGGAGCATATCAAAGCCGGAATGACTACCGAGGAAATCGATGCCATGGTCTATGAGAGAACCACGGCAATGGGAGGAATTCCGGCACCGTTGCATTATCAGGGCTTTCCCAAAAGTGTCTGCACTTCTGTCAACGAGCAGGTTTGCCACGGAATCCCTTCCAAGGAAGATGTTTTACAGGAAGGGGATATTGTGAATGTGGATTGTTCCACCATTTTGAACGGATATTTTTCCGATTCCTCCCGTATGTTCTGTATCGGGGAAGTGTCACCGGAAAAGAAACGTCTGGTGGAAGTGGCAAAGGAATGTGTGGAAAAAGGTCTGGAACAGGTAAAGCCTTGGGGATTTCTGGGAGATATGGGACAGGCAGTTCACGATCATGCCTATGCCAACGGTTACACCGTGGTAAGAGAAATCGGAGGTCACGGAATCGGATTAGAGTTTCACGAAGACCCTTGGGTTGGATATAACACCAAGCAGGGAACGGATATGCTGATGGTCCCGGGGATGGTATTTACCATAGAACCGATGGTCAATATGGGCGGCGTGGATATCTATATTGATGATGAGAATGATTGGACCGTATATACACAGGATGGCAAACCAAGTGCCCAATGGGAGGTTATGGTATTGGTAACCGAAGAGGGCTACGAGGTGTTGTCTTATTAGACAGAGAGGATAAATATGTTTGAGAGAATTGATTATATTGTAGAGAGAATAGATGGGGATTATGCATATTTGCAGCAGGAGGAGCAGTCCCAGGAGGAACTGAAATGTGTGGCAAGGGCATTGCTGCCTCCGGAGATACAGGAGGGAAGCCGACTGAAATATGAAATGCTACAGTATGAGATGATTTAATTAAATAATTGCACAATTTTTAAAATAGAACAATATTATCTGAAAAACTGTTGCAAATATACGGAAAATTTAATAGAATGGTAGTAAGCTAAAGGAACCAAGGAGGAAAAATTATGGATAATGAAATGAAAAAAAGTAAGCCATTGAAAGGAATCAAGGCAAAGTTACTGAAAACCATACTTCCATGTGTTGCAATTGCAATTATAGTGATTATTGTAATCTCTTATGTGGCATCCAAAGAGATTATTGTTCAGGAAGCAAAAGATTTGCTACGGGCAGAATCAAAGATGAATACAAGAGAGTTGGAGACATGGACAACAGGTATTCTTAATACCTTGGACATAGTGCAGAACACAATGCAGACAATTCCTATGAGTGAGGAAATGGAGAAAACTTATCTGGCAACTACCGTAGGTATGAGTGAAGATTATCCAAACGGTGTTTATGTAGGGGATGATCAGGGAAAATACGTGGATATGTCAGGATGGGTACCGGATGCAGATTATGTGGTCACAGAGAGAGACTGGTATCAGGAAGGTCTGACCCATGAGACATTTGCCTTTGGTGCACCATATTTAGATGCAGACAGCGGAGCATTTATTGTAAGTGCCAGTGCATTAATTCAGACGAATAATGGTGCAAAAACTGTTGCGGCAACGGATGTTTTTCTGAGTTATGCTTCTGAGATGGTATCGGATATTAAAGTTATGGGTGATGGCTATGCCTTTTTGGTAGATACGGACAGTAATATAATTCTGGCACATAAAGATAAGGATTTGGTGGCACAGAGTGTATTTAAGGATAGCGAAGATGCTTATATCAGAGCCGTTGCAGATAAAATAGGAAGTGACAGCGGAAAAGTACAGACAGTAAAGGTGGGAAAAACCGTTTATTATGTGGAAATAGAACCGATAAAAGGCACTAGCTGGGCACTGGTTTCCAATGTAAAAGAAAGTACGGTATTAAAGGAATTAGGAAATTTACAGAGTAAAATTATTTTTGTCATGGTAGTGGCAATTATTATCATCGGAATTTTGATAGAGCGAATTGTACATATCGTAGTAGATCCGATTAAATCCCTGACCAGTGATATCGGTAGAATTACCGAAGGTGACTTTACTGTTGAGGTTCAGACCAAAGGTGAGGATGAAGTGGCTGTTATGGGAAACAGTATGAAGGAATTTATCGGAACCATGAGAGGAACCATCGGAGATATTTTCTCCATATCCGGTCAGTTGAATCAGCAGGCAGAAAACAGCAGTGCTGTATCGGAAACCTTATACGGTTCGGCGGCAACCCAGTCCTCATCCATGAAAGAGCTGAACGCAACTGTAGAAGAACTGGCAAAATCCGTAACAGAGGTGGCAGAGAATGCTACGTCGTTGGCAATGATTGTTTCCGAAGCAGATCAGATTGGAAGCGATGCCAGCAAGAAAATGAAGGATACGGTTGTGATTTCCGGTAAAGGAAGAGATGACATGGATAAGGTAAAACGTGCCATGGACGACATCCAGAAATCCGTTACACAGTTGGAGGCAGCCGTGGGTCATGTGGGAGAGTCCACCGAGGAAATTACCAAGTTTGTAGAGATTATCGGAGATATTGCATCCCAGACAAATCTGCTTTCCCTGAATGCAGCCATTGAAGCAGCCAGAGCGGGAGAGGCAGGAAAAGGATTTGCAGTTGTTGCGGAAGAAATTCGTAATCTGGCGGAGACAAGTGCAGGAGCCGTTGATAAAATATCAGCAATTACGGCAGAAATCAATACACTGGTAGATGATGCGGTAGATAAAACCAAAATAAGTGCTCAGAACATCAATGACAGTGAGGAATTAATTACCACGGCATATCATACCTTCCACGATATTTATAAGACCATTGGAGAGACCAATGATTTGGTTCAGGAGATGATTGCCAATGTCAATAAGGTGGATGAGGTAGCAACCTCCGTAGCGGCAATTACCCAAGAGCAGTCAGCCAGTGCAGAAGAGATTCTGGCAACCTCAGAGAATTTAGCACAGGAGGCATTAAGTGTTACGGACAATAGTGAGAACGTGGCACAGTCTGCACAAAGCGTTGCAGAGCATGCAGAGAAGCTGGCTGATGAGATGAAACACTTTAAGATTTAATAGGATATCTGAAACATAAAAGCTACGAGAGACAGTCTGAAAAGGCTGTCTCTTTTGATATGGATATTTTGTTGTGCAATTGGCAATACTTGTAAAAAAGGAAGAAGAGAGGTTTTATGAGAGTACCAAAACATATCGGAATCATACCGGACGGCAACAGACGCTGGGCATTGGAACATAACATGGAAAAAAAGGACGGGTATCAATACGGCTTGCATCCGGGAATTGAATTGTTGCGAAAGGCAAAAGAATATGGAGTGCAGGAACTGACCTATTACGGATTTACCACGGACAACTGCAAACGTCCCAAAGAGCAGTTTGCAGCCTTTCAGAGTGCCTGTGTGGAGGCTGTGGAAATGCTGTGTGAGGAAGGAGCAGACCTTCTGGTTATAGGAAATACAGAGTCCAAATGTTTTCCCAGAGAACTGATTCCCTATTGCAACAGAAGCCGTATCAACGGAGGAGGAATCCGATTGAATTTTCTGGTAAACTATGGATGGGAGTGGGATCTGTCTCATATAGGAATCGACGGGAAGCCCTATTCCCATGATATTTCCAGAATTGATATGATTATCCGTTGGGGCGGCATGAGAAGGCTCTCCGGTTTTCTGCCCATACAGTCGGTATATTCGGATTTTTATGTGAAGGAGAATTATTGGCCGGATTACAAAGAGAGAGATTTTCTGGAAGCTCTGGAGTGGTATCAGCGGCAGGATGTCACCTTGGGAGGATAAAAAAGGGGTATCCCTCAGTCTTATGACTTTGGGGATACCTCTTCTTTTTTCGTTCTGCGTTTCTGGGCAAATAAATCTTTCCAGATAGCAGGATGGAATAATATTAACAGCGGGAAGAGTTCCAGTCTTCCGGCTAACATATCAAACATCAATACATATTTAGAAAATGGGGAGAAGAGACTAAAGTTCTCCGTAGGTCCCACCATTTCCAGTCCCGGTCCGATGTTGTTGATGGTGGCGGCAACCGCCGTAAAGTTTGTAACCAAATCTTTTCCGTCAAAGGATATAGCAAGAACTGAGGCGGAAAAAATCAGCATAAATGTGATAAAATATACATTTATGGCACGAACAACCTCATGCTCCACCGGTTTATATTCCATCTTGATTTTCTTAATACTCTTTGGATGGATATAAGAATTTAACTCCTTAATCAGGGTTTTCACCAGTACCATAAAACGGGAAACCTTGATACCGCCTCCGGTACTGCCGGCACAGGCACCCACAAACATTAAAAGCACCAATACGGTTTTGCTGGTCTGAGGCCATAGGTTAAAGTCCACCGTGGAAAATCCCGTGGTGGTAATGATAGAAGCCACTTGGAAAGAGGAATGGGTCAGTGCGTCAAAAATGCCTGCCGAGGTATCTAAGATATTGAAAAAGATAATAGCAGTGGCAACTGCAATAATTGCAAAATAGCATCGTACCTCTTCCACTTGAAGGGCTTTCTTAAATTTACGGAATACCAGAAGGTAATAGGCGTTAAAATTCACACCAAATAAAATCATAAAAATGGTAACTACCCATTGCAGGTAAGGGGAATATCCCATAATACTGTCATTTTTGATTCCGAAACCTCCGGTGCCAGCAGTACCAAAACTGGTGGTTAAAGCGTCAAAGACAGGCATTCCGCCCAAAAGCAGGAAAATAATTTCCAAGATCGTCATACCAAAATAAATGAGGTATAAAAGTCTTGCGGTGTATTTTACCTTCGGAACTAATTTTCCTACGGAAGGTCCCGGACTTTCTGCCCGCATCAGGTTAATATGGGAGCCGCCGCTAAGGGGAATGATGGCAAGAAGGAATACTAATACGCCCATGCCGCCAATCCAATGGGTAAAGCTCCGCCAAAATAAGGAAGTGTGGGATAATGTCTCCACATCACTTAAAATGCTGGCTCCGGTGGTGGTAAAACCGGAAATGGTCTCAAACAAAGCATTTGTAAAAGACGGAATCTCGCCGGTAAGCCAAAAAGGCAAAGCACCAAAGATACTCAAAAATATCCAACTGAGGGAGGTGGCAATGCAGCCTTCCTTCAGATAAAAAACATAATCCGCCGGCTTTCGCAGAGTCATCAGCGTTCCAAAAAGAAAACAGAGCACGGCAGTGATTAAGTAATAAAAACCTACATTCTCCCCATAGATAAGGGCAACTGTGCAGGGGAGAAGCATCAGAATGCCTTCGATTTTTAAAACGTGTCCTAAAATATAGCGAATAATTGAACTGTTCATCTCATCCTCCGTTACGCCAAAATATCCTGAATGTTGTCAAAACCGGTGTGGGTTGTGACAATCATAACGGTATCGCCCACTTTAATGCAGTCTTGACCGCTTGGGATGATAATAGTGCCGTTTCGGTTAATGAAGGAAATCAGCAAATCTTTTTTCAAGGCTAAATCCTTCAAAGGAACATTGGTTACAGCAGATTCCTTGTCCACACGAAATTCAATGGCTTCTGCACGATAATCAAAGAGATGATAAAGGGTCTCAATGTGATTGCTGTTCATGGAATTTTTCTTCGCACGGACATAGGCAATAATCGCTTCTGCAGTAATGTAACGAGGATAGACCACGCTGCCTAAATCCAGACGGCTGATAACATCCTTGAAATTGATACGGTTAATCTTGGTGATAACCTTTGCGTTGGACACCTGTCTGGCGTGAAGGGTTAAAAGAATATTTTCCTCGTCAATACCGGTCAGGGGAACAAAGGATTCCACATATTCGATACCCTCTTCCTTGAGAAGCTCTTGGTCAGTGCCGTCACCGTTAATGATGACTGCCTTTGGCAAAAGGATGCTGAGTTCTTCACAACGAGCCTGATTCTGTTCAATAATTTTTACCGAGATTCCCATATTCAAAAGCTGGTTTGCCAGATAGTAAGCAGCCTTGCCGCCGCCGATAATCATGGTGTTTTTTACATGATTGGTTTTAAAGCCTATCTTTTCAAAAAATGCCTTGGAAGATTTTCGGGAGGAAACCACGGAAATAATATCCCCCTGTGTAATCTGGAAATCTCCCGAAGGGATATGTACCTGACCATTTCGCTCCACGGCACATACCAGAATATTGTCTGCCAGATTCTGACCCAGATAGGTAATGCTCATTCCATCTAAAATATTACCCTCAGGAACCTTAAATTTAATCAGTTCTGCCTGTCCATGGGCAAAAGAGTTGACCTCCAAAGCCGTAGGAAGATAAAGGATACGGGCTGCCTCCTTGGAAGCCTCCAGCTCAGGATTGATAATCAGAGCCAGTCCCAGTTTTTCCTGTAAGTAAGCAACTTCTTTGCTGTAATCCGGGGTGCGGACTCTTGCAATAGCTGCACAGTTACCCACACGTTTTGCTACCGTACAACAGAGCAGGTTCAGTTCGTCAGAATCGGTTACGGCAATAATCAAATCGGTATTTTCAATACCGGCCTCCATCTGCACACTGTAGCTGGCACCGTTTCCCACCAGACCCATGACGTCATAGAGATTTGCCAGTTCGTGAAGCCTTTGGGCATTCTTGTCAATAATGGTAATATCGTGGCCTTCCTTGCTCAGTTGTTCCACCAAAGTGGCACCTACCTTGCCACAGCCTACGATGATAATATGTAATCCCTCCTGTATGGGACTCTTTGCTTTTAACATTTTCCAATACCTCCATTATATACACCTATATACTATACCACCATAGAGACAAAAAATCATTAGATAGATTGGCAAAAAATAGGGAAAGATTTCGTACAAGATTCATAGTTTGGAATCCGAAATAAGTTGAGAATACAAAACCCCTTTCCTGCATACAATGTAAAAACAAAGATTGCAGGGGAAAATCCTTGAAGAGTTATATAGAAGAAAGAGCAATGGAAATTGCCAAATATATCATCGAACATAATGCCACTGTAAGGCAAACTGCAAAAGAGTTTGGAATCAGTAAAAGTACCGTACATAAAGACGTCACAGAACGTTTACAACAGATAAACCCGGCGTTGGCAAAAGAGGCAAGGCAGGTGCTGGATATCAATAAACAGGAACGGCATATCCGTGGCGGAATGGCAACCAGGGAAAAATATTTACATAAAAATTAGGGAAAAAACGAAAATAGGGGAGTGGTGTAAACGGCTCCCACTTGATATTTTCGTTGAAACATCCCGGCTTTTATTCTATACTAAGGAAAAAGACAGGAGGGAGAAATATGCCATTTATTGATTCAAAAATCACATTACAGCTTTCTAAGGAAAAAGAGGAAAGCATTAAGCAGAAGCTGGGACAAGCGGTGTCTATTCTGGGAAAATCAGAAGGTTTTCTTATGGTAGGCTTTGATGATGAGTATACACTATATATGGGAGGAAAAGAACTGGAAAAAGGAGCTTTCGTCACCGTGAAGCTGTTTGGAAATGCCTCATCCTCGGCATATGAGAAGATGACAGGAGAAATCTGTAAAATCTATGAGGAAGAATTGGGAATTCCGGGAAATGCGGTTTATGTTACCTATGCAGGGGTAAACGACTGGGGATGGAACGGAAAGAATTTTTAATGAAAAAAAGGGAAGGGACTTAAACGATTGAAACTCGTGAAGCCTCTTCCCTTTTTTTGTGTATTTATAATTATAGATTACTGATTCAAAATATGATTGGTATTGCGAATCAAATCCTGTACCTCCACTGCCATCTGAGAAACGTTTGCCATGGAATTGACAATAGTCTCGCTGTTGGTGCAGGTCTGATTTATATCCTCTAAGGTATGGTTTACATTTTTCAGAAGATCTGCAATGGCAGATTTGAACGCGTTAACCACAGCCTCTACATTCTGAATAGCCTCTCGTACTGCCAAATCGTTTTCCTGAGCGGAACCCACGGCATTTTTAGAGCTGGCAGATAAATCCCGAATGCTGGTAGCAGCAACGGCAAATCCCCGTCCGGACTCTCCGGCTTTGGCTGCCTCGATGGCGGCATTTAAGGAGAGGAGATTGATGCGGGAAGCAATGGTATTGTTCAGTTCATTGAGTTCGTTCATTTTGTTTACCACATTGGTCATTTCTTTGGAGTTGTTCTGTCCAAGATTTCCGATGGCCATAGCCTCTTTCTTGGCGTCGGTAATGCTCTTGCTCAGTACATCAAAAATATCCATTAGCTTCTGATTGATTTCTAAAACCTGATGGTTGATAGCATCCACATTCTGACGTTCTTTTTTGATTTCGTTAATAACATACTGGTGGCAGTTCTCTTTTTCGTTAATACCCAGCACAAGAGCCGTTGCCATAGCACGACAACTGTCGTAACCACAGGCGTGGCAGTCGAAGTTGCGTTCGGTATCGGTGGTTTTACCCAGAGATTCAAATGCCAAATCCAATTCGCTTTCGGAGACGGAACGTTTGGTGCTGGCTTCAGAAGTGTAAAGTCGTTTAAAGTCCCGAAGCTCTAAATTTTTATCAAAATAATCAAATTGCTCGTCCACACCGTTTTTGGTATGTGATTTACGGACTTTGCGGACATCCCTTTCTAAAGTATGCATGATAGTATGTATTTCAAAAGGATGTGCTTCACAGCCTATGGCAGGTCCCGCATTACAACCCATTTCGCAGTTTAATACGTCAAAGACATGAGGACGGTTTTCCTTTGGCTGAGACAGATAGGTGGACAAATTATGATATACCTTGTTGATGCCCTCTGAGGTAAGAATCTTAAGCTCCGGGTGATGGATTAAAAGATTTTTCATCAGTCCGCCGGGACGCGGGTAAATGGCACCCTCTAATCCTTCATAGGTATCAGGTTTGTCCGATTTTGGAATGGTAATATTATGTTCTTTCAGATAGCCGGCAAAATGTTCAATGGTTACATTGTAGTTGATAATGCCGGTCTGCTTAAATTCATCAATTTTGGCAATACAAGGGGAAAGTGCAGCGATTTTACCGTGGAAGCCCTCGTAATTGCGGATATAAACTCCGAGACAGGACATTGGACTGTGAATCGGAGACAGATAGGAAATCAAACTGGTATTATGCTGTAGAGCATAGTTGACGATTGCCGCACAAGGCTGTGAAATCATCTTGTTTTCAGGATTTTCTTCGATAGCACGCACATGAGCCCAAGTACAGATGTCAGCACCAAAGGATACGTCGTAAATCTTGGAGATACCTTTGTTTCGCAGCCAAGATAAAACATCCTCCCAATTATCCGAGAATGCAACACGAAATGCAGGTGCCATAATCACAGCTATTTCCTCATGATTGTTAAGACCTTCAAAGAAACGATCAGTATCATCCTGGTAGCTGCGAGCATGATGCGAACATGCCGTAATACAGGAGCCACATTTAATACATTTGTTATCATCAATATTAATGATAAGATTTCCGTCTTTGTCAGTTTTGGCAATATTTGTATCCACAACGGGACAGACACGGACACAGGTGTTACAGCCAACGCATTTACTGGCATCAAGTTGAATTACGCTCATAAGGTACCGCTCATTTCATGACTTCTCTACGGTTCTGGTAAATTTTCCGAAAATATTTACTAGTACTATTATACCATAAAAAAGAGGGGGAACAAGATAGTCCCAGAGAAAGATTACGAAAAAGAAGAAAAATCCATTTTTATTTTTGAAAAAATCAGATATGATAGAGAAGAATAGGAGAAATCATATGGAAAGAGTAGAAATGACCCATACATTTGAACCAATCTATAAGGAAGATTCCAAAATTTTAATATTGGGAACTTTTCCCTCGGTAAAGTCTCGGGAGAGTCAGTTTTACTACGGACATCCTCAGAACCGTTTTTGGAAATTGCTGGCAAGACTTACCGGAGAAGAGATACCCAATACCATTCCTGAGAAAAAAGAGCTGCTTTATAAGCATGGTATTGCAGTTTGGGATGTGATTCAAAGCTGTGAGATTGAAGGCTCCAGTGACAGTTCCATAAGGAATGTGGTACCCAATGATATTGGAATCATTTTAGAGAATACAGAGATAATAGAGATTTATGCAAATGGTGCCAAGGCATACAGTCTGTATCAGAAATATATGTATCCGGTTTGTAAAAGGGAGGCTGTAAAGCTGCCCTCCACCAGTCCCGCCAATGCGGCGTTTTCCTTGGAAGGATTGGAGCAGGAGTGGGGAATCGTGAAAAAGAATCTGAAATAACTTTGACAATGATTCCGGCACAACGTATAATTAGGACGTGTTGTAGATTACTTTTAGAAGGAGGACGTCATCTTGAAAAGAGAAACCGTCATCGTAATAGACTTTGGTGGACAGTACAACCAGCTTGTGGCTCGTCGTGTGCGGGAGTGTAATGTCTACTGTGAAATTTATTCCTATAAAACAGGAATAGAGCAGATTAAAGCAATGAATCCAAAGGGAATTATTCTTACCGGTGGACCGAATAGCTGTTATGAGGCAGATTCCCCAACCTATACCCGAGAGCTTTTTGAACTGGGAATTCCGGTGTTGGGGCTCTGCTATGGTGCTCAGCTTATGATGCATATATTAGGAGGAAAGGTGGAAAAGGCAGCAGTCCGTGAGTATGGAAAAACCGATGTGACTGTGGATACCGATTCCCCATTGTTTTCCGATGTGTCAAAGGAAACCGTCTGCTGGATGAGTCATTTTGATTATATTTCTAAAGCGGCACCGGGTTTTGAAATTGTGGCAAGTACTAAGGATTGTCCGGTGGCAGCAGCCCAGAATCCAAAGGATAAGCTATATGCAATCCAATTCCATCCGGAGGTGTTGCATACCGTAGAGGGAACGAAGATGCTTTCTAATTTCGTATACCATGTGTGTGGCTGTGCCGGAGACTGGAAAATGGACTCTTTTGTGGAACATTCCATTCAGAACATTCGAGAAAAAGTAGGAGACGGAAAGGTACTCTGTGCACTTTCTGGCGGCGTGGATTCCTCTGTGGCAGCAGTTCTACTGTCTAAGGCAGTGGGCGAGCAGCTTACCTGTGTCTTTGTAGACCACGGTCTTCTTCGGAAAAATGAAGGAGACGAGGTGGAAGAGGTATTCGGACCGAATGGAAATTATGATTTGAATTTTATACGTGTCAATGCCCAGGAGCGTTTCTATGAGAAGTTAAAGGGCGTGGAAGAGCCAGAACGGAAACGTAAGATTATCGGAGAGGAATTTATCCGTGTCTTTGAAGAGGAAGCAAAGAAAATCGGAGCCGTGGATTTCTTAGTACAGGGAACCATCTACCCGGATGTGGTGGAGAGCGGCTTGGGCGGAGAATCCGCAGTCATCAAATCTCACCACAATGTGGGAGGTTTGCCGGACTATGTAGATTTTAAGGAAATCATTGAGCCGTTGCGTGATTTGTTTAAGGATGAGGTGCGGAAAGCCGGATTGGAATTGGGAATACCGGAGCATTTGGTATTTCGTCAACCATTCCCGGGACCGGGACTGGGCATCCGAATCATCGGCGAAGTGAATGCAGAAAAGGTAAAGATTGTGCAGGATGCAGACGCTATTTACCGGGAAGAGATTGCAAACGCCGGACTGGACCGCAGTATCGGACAGTATTTTGCAGCTCTTACCAATATGCGTTCCGTAGGTGTTATGGGGGATGAGAGAACCTATGACTATGCGGTGGCATTGCGAGCAGTCAATACCATTGACTTTATGACAGCCGAGGCGGCGGAGATTCCGTACGAGGTGCTGAATAAGGTAATGAGCAGAATTATTAATGAGGTTCGGGGGGTTAACCGGGTCATGTATGATTTGACCAGTAAGCCGCCGGGAACGATTGAGATGGAGTAGACGATAAAATGTGGGAATCCGCTTAAACAGTGGGTTCCCTTTTTTAGTGGTTGCAAAATGGTTGCAAAAACTTTGCATTCACTCTTTTTTAAGAATCTTAAGCCGGATAGTATGACCGGCATCAATCACTCATTCGAGTAATTTTCACATAAAACATTCTACAAACATTTTCGGATTATCGAAAATCATATGCCACATATCTTTTGAAAAAAGATAGAGAAATTTTAGTAATCAGTTCTGACTCGTTCCAAATAGAAGGTGAAAGAGGAAAGTTTTTTACTTTGATTTAGTAATGAGCTTTTTTTCAACCCAAATGTATTACAAAGCTTAAAAAGTTTTATCGGCATTTAGTAATGAGGGGAAAGTCACCCCAAATGTATTATGAGGGATTTGAAAAAGCTGTTTGAAAGAATTTTCTTTTTATTTTTAGTAATGCCTCTCTTACTGAACCAAATGAATTGTGAGAGGGAAAGATTCAAAAAAATTCGAAGTGGCTTACGGATTAGAGAAAAGATGTCCCACATAACTTATGAGAAAGCAAAGGAGGTGGGCACATGGCTCAGAAAATGTATGTGGATGTAAATGAAATTATGAAAGATTGGGGGTGTTCCAGAGCAAAAGGATATCAGATTATTGCAGAACTTAATGCACAGCTTCTGAAGATGAATCCTCACTCCATAATTATACAAGGCAAGTGTAACAGAAAGTGGTATTTAGAAAACTGCTATGGTGCCTTGGATGACGAGGACGGTGACTTAGATGAAGATAGTTAAATCAGAAGCACCGGGACAATTCTTCGTTGTAGGTATGGATGTGGCAAAGGATCATAGACTGAGCTTGACGGAACGAGGAATGTTGCTCACCTTGTTGTCGTTGCCGCCTGATTGGGATTTTACAGTGGAAGGAATGATAAAAATCCTTCCGGATGGGCGAGATCGTATAAGAACTGCAATGAACAATTTAAAAAGATATGGTTACGTTAGGCAAGCCCAAGGAAGACGAGAAGACGGCTCCTTTGATAGTGGGTATATGGAAATCTATCATAAGCCATTTGATGTGTCTGGGGTTGATGATAAACCGCCATCGGTTTTGCCGTCGTCGGAAAATCCGACATCGGGTAAGGCGATACAAGTTAATAACCATATATCTAATAACAATAAATTAAATAACTATGAATGTGTGGGCACACTGGAAGCATCTGATTATGAAAAGCTTTGCTCTCTGCATGAGAAGGCTCTTGTTGATTATCAGATTGAGCGAATCAAAGCACATCACTATATCGGCCATATGAATTTCGATAGGATTGATCAGATGTGTAAGGAGTATGAAACTCGGAAGTCGGTAAGCCCACCTAAGAAAAAGAATTCGTTTCATAACTTCCATGAGCGTGACTATCCGCCCAGATATTGGGAGGAACTGGAACGAAAGCTATTGGCAAATTGAAAGGAGGCTGCTTATGTCAGCAAGTAAAGATAAAGACAGAGGAACTTGGATAGCCTATATCCGTTATAAAGACTGGAAGGGAGAAAACCAAGTACACAAGAAAAGGGGCTTTGCAACCAAGCGCGAAGCTTTGGAGTATGAGCGTCAGTTTTTGGTAAAGAAGTCAAAGGATTTAAATATGCCATTTCCGGACTTTGTAGATATCTATATGTCGGATATCAAGCCAAGAATTAAATACAACACATACCGTTCTAAGGAGTACATTATCAGGGATAAGATATTGCCGTATTTTAAAAATTTCAGTGTGAGTAGTATCACTGCACCGGACATTGTGCAGTGGCAGAATGAGTTGTTGCAGTTTCGCGATAGTGAAGGAAAATCCTATACCGCAACATATTTGCGGACGATTCAAAATCAGTTAAATGCCATTATGAATCATGCAAGCAAATACTATTCCCTAAAAGAAAACCCGGTGCAGAAAATCAGTAAGATGGGGCGTGCAAAAGCAAAGGAAATGTCCTTTTGGACGGAAGATGAGTACCTTGCTTTTTCAGAAGAAATGAAGAAAAAGCCGGTATCCTACTATGCTTTTGAAATCCTGTATTGGACTGGGATAAGAGAGGGAGAGTTGATTGCGCTTACCGTCGGTGATTTTAACTTAAAGAAACGTACTTTGAAAATCAGTAAATCCTTGCAGCGTATAAAGGGAGAAGATGTAATCACGGATCCTAAAACAGAAAAGAGCAATCGTGTGATTGACCTTCCCCAGTTTCTTTGTGATGAAATGGAAGATTATATCGGGATGCTTTATAAAGCAGATAAGTCTTCACGTTTGTTTACTATCTCAAAAAGCTATCTTCATCATGAGATGGATAGAGGCTGTAAAGCTTCAGGCGTAAAACGAATTCGTATCCACGACCTTCGCCATAGTCATGTGGCACACCTGATTGAACTTGGCTTCTCTCCGGTTGAGATAGCGGAACGTCTTGGGCATGAAAGTATGGCAGTCACTATGACTTACTCACATCTCTATCCATCTAAAGGTAGGACGATGGCAGATCGCCTAGGAGAAGATAGGGAAGCGCATCAGAAAGGAGCCTGACTATGGGAAAGATATATCGCAGAGAGACTTTGAAAACTAGTACTACACCAAAGAAAAAGGACGAAAAACGCCGTAAGAGAAACGTGATTATGAACTTTCGGGTATCACCGGAGGAAAAAGAGCGTATTGAGGAACGCATAGCATTGTCAGGTCTTATGAAATCCGAGTATTTCATAAGTAGTTGCCTAGATAACAAAGTCGTGGCCTATGGCAATGTGCGTACCTTTGAAAAGATAAAACAATCCTTGATAGACATAGAGGAATATCTGTCAAAGATAGAGCGAACGGATGAACTTGATCCTGTCGTGATGGAACAGCTTTTGATGATTCTGGAATTATATCAAGGATTGAAGAATTGATACGAAGAGGCGTCAATCTGACGTCAACTAAGATGATAAGTTGACGCCAAAATGACGTCTCTTGTTATATGCAACCGCAGGCGTAAATATATCCGATAAGGATTTATTTACGACAAGGTTTTACAAGGGAAGGGCGTCGCCCGGGAGTGTAACTCCCGATGAGACCGGGGATGGCATCGCCGGGGCAGAGCCCCAAAAGATTAGGTAAGGCATCGCTTTAGGGCGAAGCCCTATTGAGATTGGGTTAGCCATCGGCAAGGGCAAAGCCCTTATGAGATGCCTGTCATGGCGAATGACTGCACTCCGCACAGGAGTCCCTCGGAAGAGCCCGTCTTTTGATACGAAGTGTCAAAAGTCATAAGGCGTTACTTTCGCCGAAAGTAACAAAGGCATTTACAGAAAAAATACACTTTTACTCCAGTGGAGCACAAGTTAGAAAGGAGATTCAAATTGGGTTCAATATCAATGCCTCAGGGCAGAGGAAATAGACAGCATAATCTCCGGAATTACGGAGAGGGAAAATTGCCAAGCAATGTGGATGCTTCCAGAACAGAGCAAAATATTGTTTGGAAAGATGAAACTACAGCTCATGCATATCATCGAATTTTTGATGATGCAGTTAGTGAGTATAATGCAAAACAGAAACGTAAGGATCGTCAGATCAAAGATTATCGGACGCATATCCTCAATTCAAAAAATGGCGAGAAGGAGTTTTACGAGGATGTGCTTCAGTGGGGAAAGCAGGAAGACTTCATAGAACATCCTGAGTGGCGTGATATAGCAAAGGAATGTCTTCTTGAATATATTGAAGGGTTCGAGGATAGAAATCCCGGATTGGAACTTATAGGGGCTTATATCCATATGGATGAGGCTTCTCCACATATGCATTTTGATTATATCCCAGTTGCGGAAGGATATAAGAATGGGGTACAAAAGAGAAATTCTTTGGATAGAGCTATGCGCAACTTAATTGCGGTTCGTACCGGTAGCGAGTATTCACCGAGACCGGATGAAAAGGATGCATCTGGAAAGTGCACAGACAACGCTACCAAGCAGTGGAAGGAAATGGAACGAGCACATTTCCGTAAGATTTGCATAAAGCATGGATTAACCGTGGATGGAGAAATCAAGACTCCGGAGCGAGATAGTTTATCTGTCCTTGAATATAAGGCTGAAATGCGTAAGCGGGAGATAAAGAAACTGGAAACTCAGGAAAAAGAACTTAGGGTAACGCTTCGTAATCTTCAGCGCCTGATTAAGCAGGCGGAAGAAAAGTTGGAAGAGGCAAAGAAAGAAGCTGCAAGCATTATCGAATCTGCAAAAGTGAAAGCAAATGAGTGGCTTGAAAAGATTAATCTTCGCCTTGGTTTGATCCCAAAGAAAGATATCGAAGATAAGCGGAGAGAACTTGTTGGTTATTATAAGGCGTGTGAGTCCTATCTGACTAATGACATGAGGATTGCAATCAGAAACGAAGATGTTAAAGGCTATGGTGCTTTAGTAAGTCGATTAACGTCATCTAATCCTGATGGAACGGTTGCAAGACGAGATCCAGGATGGGAAGAGCTGTTTGATTTTGAAATCAAGTTTGGAGAGTATCTGGAAATGAAAAGTAAGAATGTGAAGACGGAAGATATTATCAAGGATTTAGAACAACATACAAGAATACCATCACATCATAGGTAAAAAAGGAAAATAAAGCGCAGTTTAAAGCGCAAAATGCGCTTTACCGGAAATATAGAAATAATTAAGAAAGCACTTGCTATTGTTCGCCCCGTCGAATATACTAGATATAGTGGTTGAAATAGCAATTTGAGGTATAAGAATGGAATATATGACGGCAAGCCAAGCAGCAAAGAAATGGAGCATATCTCAGCGAAGAGTTCAAATATTATGCGCTGAAGGAAGAATTCCCGGTGTCTTTAAACTTGGAGAAGCATGGGCTATTCCGGCTGATACACAAAAGCCAGAGGATAAAAGACGGAAGGATGAAACTGATAATGGGTAACTATAATGTTATAGATTTGTTTTGCGGATGTGGCGGACTTTCTTATGGATTTGAACAAGCCGGATTTAATGTTCTTTTGGGAATAGATAATGATGCAAAAGCACTTGAAACATTTGAATTAAATCATAAGGGATCAAAATCTATTTGTGGAAATATTACACAGGTGCATTATGAGTCCGATATAAAGCCCTTGATAGGTGATAAAGTTATAGATGTAATAATAGGTGGACCACCTTGTCAGGGAATGTCTCTTTCTGGACCAAGAAAGTTTGATGATCCAAGAAACAAGCTTTATCTATCATATATTAGGTTGGTGGATGAAATAAGACCCAAAATGTTTGTGATTGAGAATGTACCTGGATTAGTGGGCTTGTTTGGCGGTCAGATAAAAGACAGTATTATTGAAAAGTTTACTAAGATGGGATACGACATACAGTATAGAATATTATGTGCATCAGAGCATGGCGTTCCTCAAAGCAGACGAAGGGTTGTCTTTGTTGGTAGCAGAGTTGGCTCTTTTGAATATCCGGAAGTGCAGAAGGAAGAAGTAACATGTGAAATGGCTTTATCTGATTTACCGCCACTTATTGATGATTTGGGTACAGATATAATGCAGTATGAGACTAAGGCATCTAATGATTATCAGAAGTTGATGAGAAAAAAATCGTCAGAGGTTCGCAATCATGTTGCAGCAAATCATTCAGATCGTGTTAAAGAAATTATAGCATTGGTACCGGATGGTGGTAACTATAAAGATTTGCCGGAAGAGTATGCTCATACCAGAAATTTTCATGTGGCTTGGACGCGATTTGCAAGTAAAAAACCAGCACCAACTATTGATACAGGGCATAGGCATCATTTTCATTATAAATACAATAGAGTGCCGACTGTAAGAGAATGCGCTAGGCTGCAGTCATTTCCGGATGACTTTATCTTTTTAGGAAATAAAACACAACAGTTTAGGCAGGTTGGTAATGCAGTGCCTCCGATTATGGCACAGGAGATAGCAAAGAAGGTTATAGAAACATTGGAGAGTAGCGATGAGTGAATATAAAATACCAGAGGAATATTATTTCAGAATTCACCATGTAAGACCACGATTTAAGGGTGATATAGAAAATGTTTTGATCTATGTTGCCGAGGAATTGGCACGTGTAGGGGAAAAGCCAACAGATGAGTTTGTTAACTCGGTTAATGATGCGTTATATCAATATCCGGGAAATGCACATAGAGAACTTAAGACTATTAATAATTGGAGAACCGAGATATCCGCATTATTTGGATTTATAGAACACACGGATACAACAGATAAGCCAGGCAGGCGTGCAATAGAGCTTGCGAATAATCAGGATTTAGTAGAGAGTTTTAAAATTTTTCTATATAACTTTCAATATCCAGGTGCACATATTAAGCCGAAGAATGTACTGGAACAAATTGAAGC
>OMDM01000380.1_pt1 | contig 19036 bp, 11 predicted proteins | sample 1673801 | NCBI WGS metagenome assembly OMDM01 (sample SAMEA103958127, study PRJEB25191) | human gut metagenome | biome: human-associated habitat [ENVO:00009003]; feature: intestine environment [ENVO:2100002]; material: feces | place: Germany | collected 2013/2015 | reverse complement strand
CCCTGATACATCTCAACGATATATCCGTCAGCGCTTGCATTCTTAGTCCAGTTGACACGGAGCGCGTCAGCTGCTCTGCCGCCAAGCTTTGCACCGGTTACGACCGATGGGTTGGTTCTTATCGCAACGGTAGAGCTGTAAGTGCTGTAAAGTGCAGTGCTTCCGTTCATCTTGTAGGCTTTGATTCTGAATTTGTAAACAGTCGAAGCCTTAAGGCTGTTTATGCTTAGACTTGTTGTTGAATTGCTCGTTATCTTCTTGAGTCTTACCCATTTTGCGCCGTCGTAACGTTCGATGATATATCCGTCGGCACTTGTGTTTTTGTTCCACTTAAGTGTTATGCTTGTAACAGCGGAGGATTTCTTTGAAAATCCGGTTACTGCGGACGGGGCAGAGGAGGAAGAGGAGGAGGGAGATGGCTTTCTTCCCTTTTTGCCGTACTTTATCACTGCATCAATAAAGCTCTTGTCATTCCATCTGAGTGTTGAACGGTTGAGATGTCCGTGGCATTCGCCCTTGTCGTTGCCGTTATAAACGTTATTATCCCACAGCATACAAGGTACGCCGTATTCTGCCGATTTGCCCATGTAATACTGCGCCCATTTTACACGCTCGGCAGAGTTACCGTCCTTGTTTGAAGCACTGGTTTCACCGATTATTGCAGGGATACCTTTATCGATAAAATGCGATTTTATTGTGTTGTACAGATAATCTACTTCATTTTTCATATCATCCTTAAATTCAGCTGTGCCGTTTGCGTTAAGAGCAAAATTATAAGGTGTATATGCGTGTACCGATACAATAAGACGATCGGGCGTAGAATCATTCGGTAATTTGAATGTTGATATTGTACAGCCGTCTATAGATGCACCGTATCCCGGAACCATTATACATCTGTCGTTATTTTTGCCACCTGCCGCACGGATAGTGTCGACCGCAGTCTGATTAAGTGTGTTTATAACATTGATGGAATCAACTACCGCACTGCTGGGGGAATTTACAGGGAACCACCATTCATCGCCCGTGCCGACAAGTCTTGGCTCGTTGAGCGTTTCAAATACCAGTCGCTGATCATAGTCCTTGAAATATGCCGCAACCTGTGACCATATCGATTTTACAAACTTCACAGACTGCGTCTTGTATGTTGATGAAGGGTAGTAGTACTGTGTTGAAGTGTCGTGATGAATGTTCAGGATAACATACATATCATTGTCAATACAGTAGTCTACAACTTCCTTTACTCTTTTGAGCCACGCAGAGTCGATTGTGAAGTTGTTGCCGCTTGTGTGATTTCCCCACGACACAGGTATTCTTACTGTGTTGAATCCCTGAGCTTTAACGGCGTCTATCATTGCTTTTGTTGTTTTTGGGTTACCCCATGATGTTTCGCTGTTTACGCTGTTTCCACCCCCTGTAGCGTCAAGCGAATTTCCTAAGTTCCAGCCTGTGCCGATTTCAGCGGTGATCTGCTTTGACGTTTTGCCTGTTATCGTTGCAGCAGAGGCGCTCGGCGTTGCACACACCATAAGTATTGCAGCTGCAAGTACTGCAATAAATGCCGCGACAGCCGAAAAGGTTTTCTTCGTTATTGTCATTTTTTCTCCTTGACTCAGAATTATAACATTCTGATAATAATATTCTTTATTTCAGAGAGCGGAGCCTGTTTTGATACTGCACCCTCCTCAAAAGCTACACACGGCATACCGTATACAACGCAGGACTCTTTGTCCTGACCTATAGTATATGCTCCGTTTTTTTTCATTTCACCAAGCCCGGATGCACCGTCGCGCCCCATGCCCGTGAGTATAACTCCTATCGCATCTTTTCCTGCGGCTTTTGCGACCGAGCTGAATAATACATCTACAGAAGGGCAGTGCCCTGATACTTTTTCTCCGGGCTTTGAGGTCACATAATAGCCAAGAGTATCTTTATGAACTTCAAGCTGTTCAGAGCCGTGACCCAGTATTATAAGCCCTTGTCTGAGCCTGTCGCCGTCTTCGGCTTCCTTTGCATTCATTTTGCATATTCTGTCGAGTCTGTCAGCATACATTTTCGTAAATCCGACCGGCATATGCTGAACTATAACTACCGGAGGAGTATCTGCAGGCAGTTCTTTGACTACCTCTATAATTGCATCTGTACCGCCGGTACTTGCTCCGATAGCTATAAGGTCGGGTCTGCCTGCGTGACAGACATTGTGTATTGCCGTATCGGCGCTTTTATGAACTGTCTTTTTTGAAAAAAGTATTTCAGGGTCGCTTCCGTCCGGCGACTGCATTATTTTTCCAAAATGCGGATTTGCTTCTGCTTTATGCGGATATTCGTTTGCAACAGCTTTGTCTATCAGAGAGTGAAGCTCTTTTTCAAAAACCGCAAGCCCTGTTGCTCCGCCGCTTGAATTTTTCAACGCACCGAAAAGACCGAAACGCTTTGGTTCTTTCAGTATTATGTCGTTGTTGGTTATAAGTATAGAAGGTATCCCGCTTAGTGCAGACGGCAAATGAAAATATGCATCGGCTATAAGGTTGTTGATTATTGCACAGTCGCAATGCGCTGGATTTGCAGATAACGTTAATTTTCTGAAATCGACAATTTCTATCGAACAGTCCTTTATACTGCGTTCAAGAATTGACTTGGTTATTTGGCTTATAGCCGTACTTGTTCCTGTTATAAGTATGTGAAGAGGCAATACCTCACCTCCGATTGCGGCGTTTTGCCGCATATTTGTCAAGCCGTATTATTGCAACGGCTTACGGTATATTGCAGGTTTGATATATTGATACTGGGTCGTATCTCTGGGTATGCTTTCCGCATGACCGATAAACAGATATCCGCCCGGTCTTAACACATCAAAGAAACGATTTACAAGCGCAAGCTTTGTTTCCATCTCAAAATATATCATAACATTGCGACAAAATATCAGATCAAACGGAGCTTTTTTGTATGGAATCGGCTCCATCAGATTAAATGTACGAAATATAACTTCCCGGCGCAATTCCGGTTTGATCTTGCATTTTTCGCTGTCCAATCTGTCAAAATATTTGTCGATCCAGCCATCGGGAAGATCTGACAATCCGCTTGCAAGATATACGCCGTTTTGTGCTCCCGCAAGAGTGCGAAGAGAGATATCCGTTGCAAGTATCCTTGTATCCCATGCGGTTTTCTCCTTGCCGAGAAATTCACTTATGTGCATAGCAGTCGTATATGCTTCTTCTCCGCTGGAACAGCCGGCACTCCATATTCTCATCGTTTTTGTCTTAGCATTTACCTGCTTTAAAAACGGTAAAACAGTATCGGTAAGATATTTAAAGTGCTCAGGCTCTCGCATAAAATATGTATGATTGGTAGTGAGCTTTATAAGCAGACCATCAAGCTCCTTGCCGCTTTTATCGTTAAGGCAACAATCCAGATAATCATCATAGTTTTTAAAGCCGCGTTCATAGAGCATATTGCTGAGTCTGCCTTCAATAAGCGTTCGCTTATGCGAGAGGTTGATACCGTAGCGCTCTCTCATAAATGTTACAAGACGGTTAAATTCACTGTCGTTTATTTTAAGCATTACGGCTCACCTGCCTTTATTTGTTTTCTTCGCTTGCGTGCTCGTCAATAAGCTTCGACACATCAAGCACGAGTTTGATCCCGTCATTCATCTCAAGTATTGATTTTATGAACTTATTTGAGTTTACACCTGTAAGGTCGGGCGTTTTGGATATATGCTGTTCGGTAACAGGGATAACATCCGCTACACTGTCAACGATAAGACCAACCGAAACGTCGCCTGTCGAAACGATTATTATACAGGTACGGTCATTAAAAGGTATCTCTTCTTTGCCGAATCTGCTTCTGATATTTACGACCGGAACTATCTTGCTTCTGACATTGATTATGCCTTTTATGTAAGACGGTACACCGGGTACAGCCGTTATCGGCGGTACTTCTATTATTTCTATGACATCAGGTATCTCAATGCCGTATACCTGATCGTCTATATAGAAGGTCAGCACCTTCGTAATCACTGTGTTCTGAGGATCTTTCTTTGCGTCCTCCATGGATTTCTGAGCGTTCAGAAGCTCCTGCAGTTTATCATTATAATTTTCTGACAAAGTCTGTCCCTCCGTTTCCTTAGCCGATAAGATTATTGACATCGATTATGAGCGATATCGTGCCGTCGCCCATTACCGTACAGCCTGAAAGACCTTCAGCTTTTATATTGTACTGGCTGAGATACTTCGGGAACGGTTTTACTACTACCGGCTGTTCTCCGATAAGCTTGTCTGCAAACAGGCATACATTCTTTCCGCCGATATCGACGAGAAGGAGTATACCGTCTTCGAGCTTTGTTACTTCGGTCGGCATTTTGAATTTCTCGTGCAGACGCAGGATAGGATAGCATACGCCTCTTATCATTATCATTTCACCCTGCTTTGTATCATGCAGCAGCTGATTATTGGCAACCATAAGGCTTTCTTTGATAGAGGAGATCGGCACAGTGAATATCGTAGAACCGACTTTCAGTTTCATGCCTTCTACTATTGCAAGCGTAAGCGGTATTCTTATAATAAAGCTTGAACCCTTGCCCTCTTCGCTTTCAACGGTAAGTGTACCGCCGCACTGTTCGATATTACTGCGTACAACATCCATACCTACGCCTCTGCCGCTGTATTCCGTAACCGTATCATTGGTCGAGAAGCCGGGCAGGAGAATCATGTTCTGGATTTCCTTCGTTGTATATTCGCTTTCGGGCTTTGTAAGAAGTCCGCTTTCCTTTGCCTTTTCAAGAACCTTTTCGCAGTTGATTCCGGCACCGTCATCGGAAACGGTTATGATAACTTCACCTGCGGAGTGCTTTGCCGAAAGCTTTACAGTGCCCTTTTCAGGCTTGCCCTCTGCGATACGCACATTTATATCGTCCTCAATGCCGTGATCCATACAGTTCCTTACAAGGTGCATAAGAGGATCGTTAAGATTGTCAACTATGCTCTTGTCAACCTCTGTTGTTTCACCCTCAAGCACAAGCTCAGCTTCTTTATTGAGCTTTATCTTCATATCGCGGACAATTCTGCCCATCTTCTGGAATACGCCTGCAAGCGGTACCATCCTGATAGACATAACCGTATCCTGAAGCTCATCTGTAAGCTTTCTGAGCTGTCTTGCAGCCTTTGAAAAACTTTCAAGCTCAAGACCCTCAAGATCGGGGTTTGCGATAACCATAGATTCTGTGGTTATTATTTCGCCGACGATATCATGAAGCGTGTCAAGCTTCGAGAGATTTACACTGATAAGGCTCTGTTTTTGTCCGCCGTTTGCCTTTTTGATATCCTCCTGTGCCTTTTTGACCGCGCTCTTTGCGGCTGGCTTGGCAGGAGCGGGCTTTTCGGGAGCTTTTGCTTCTTCTGCCTTAGCCACAGGAGCAGGTGCAGGTGCAGGTGCAGGAGCAGGTGCAGGTGCTTCAGGCTGAGCCGCCGCGGGTGCAGGCTCAGGCTCTGCCGCAGGTGCGGCGGGATTATCTATAACCTCGTATGATTCAACATTTACAGCACCTTCGATAGTCTTTAGTACTGAGTCATTGTTTCCGTCAAAGCCCTTGAATGTTACAAGGAAGCCGTTCTCAACGATATCCTTTGCCGTATCGGCGTTCGATTCGACATCGGGAGGAGTACAGCTTATCACTTCCGCTTCTTCCTTTATCTTTGTCAGAAGCAGGAATGCGCGCAGATTTTCCATCTTGCAACCATCTTCAAAGAATACACGAACTGTCATACTTCCGTCAACGTGGCTTCCGGCATTAGTATTGGAAGCGGCAGAAGCGGCAGGAGCGGCTGTTTCTGTGGCGGGCACAGTGCCGTTTTCCATAGCCTTAAGCTTTTCTGTTGCATCTTCAAGCTTCTTGAATGTTTCTGAGAAGTCTGTCGGAGTATAGTCGTCATCGCCCGAGTTCTGTATATATTCGATCTCGGCCTTGTAAAGGTCGGATACTTCGAATATGAGTTCATATACAAAATGAGCGTTTTTTGCAATTTCGGGCTTTTCCCTTATTACAAAGAACATATCCTCGCCCTTGTGTGCAAGGTGCTGGAGATTTTCAAATCCCATCATCGCAGATGAGCCTTTGATCGTGTGCATGATTCTGAATATCTCGTTGATATCGTCCTGAGAGAATACATTAGCGTCCTCTGTCCTGAGGAGAATTTCATCGAGCTGTTCAAGCAACGTATTGGTTTCAAATATGTACATTTCGAGCATGGATTCCATGCCGGGTTCAACCTTTGCCATATACAAAACCGCCTTTCCCTGATTATTTTTATTTTGCAATCGTAAGATTGATATTGATAAATCCAAAAAAATGTGCTAAACTTATTGTCAAGCAGTGTGATGCAGTAATTTAACAGTGCATCTGAAAGGAAATATATATGCCCAACATTCCACAGATTACAGCTCCCGTTTCCAATAACAAGAGCTATTCTTTTACCAACCGACAATATGACGGCAACATTGAACCGTTTGATATGGTCGAGCTTGCTCAGCCGATAAAATCAGCTACTGCACAGGATAATGATTCTGCTGCCGCTATGATGATGGGCAGGAAAAACCTTGCTCCGCTCACGGTTCAGATAAAAGATCCCACAATGGCGGTCGAAACGCTCAAGAACCTATTAAGCTCGGATCTGCTCGAGCAGACGATGATAAACGGTTACACCGAGCTGTACGACGATATGGATGAGCTTATCAAGAGCTTTTATCTTCCACCCGAGAAGCTTGTTCGTGAGATACAGAACCAGGAAAAACAGAACACCATGTTCAGTGGCGATGAGTTTTATAAGCTGTTGCACGGCATCTTGAAGACCACCACCGGTCCCGAGCTTAAAGAAAGCATCGGTCAACTGTTGAAAGCACTGAACTATTCATCTAACAAACAGGAGATACTCAACGCTCTCGGCGCTAACCTCAAGTTTCTTTCGGAATACTTTTCGCCGAACGAGTCACTGTCGCGTAAGCTGTCGGATCTGTCCTTACAGTGGAAAAGCAACAGTGCGCCTGAGATGTTTGAGCCGCTGAAGAGTGAAACTCTTGCGCTTTTGAAAGATGTTTCGGCAAGTCTTCTCAACGATGAGAGAACACAAACTTTTATCCCGCTTATCGTACATAACCTCTCACGTTACAATACAAATAACGGTATGCTGAAAGAAAGCTTTGCTAATCTTCTGGCGTATATACCGTCTGACGAAATGCGACGTGAATTATCTGTAGCATTTGGAAATCTGCTGAAAAAAATGTTCAGCAAAAAACAGCTAAGTGAGATGTCGGACACACCTGATATTTATAATAATACACTAAATCAGTCCGAAAATCAAGACTATTTAAGCATTTTTGACAATAACGATGAAAAATTGTCCTTGTCTTTGTTCATTAAGTCGCATTTAACCGATGAAAAATACTTGTCAGAACTAGATTTATCAAGGGATAAACTAGAATTTCTGACAACTCCGTTTGAAGAGGGCAAACAATCGGGATTACAGACACTTAAAAATATAGTAATGGCATTGCTCACAGGAACGGACAGCCGTCGGGTGATACCGACAGTTCATCATGATTTTCAGGGACTTAAGGATATGACGGCTCTCGTTGATTATCTTAATGAGATACTTCGCGAAATGCCCGATATCCCTCAGCGCGATACGATCTTTGAGTTTTTCACCGATATAGTAAACAAAATGGCGCAGCGTAAAGAGCTTCCTGCGGCGAGCAATATTCCGTCTGCGCCGTCAACGCTCGACAAGCTTACCGATTTCATAGGAAAGAACATAAATCACGAGGCGATACAGTCGCTTGACGATTTCAATGCTTCAAACCTTTTACAAAGTTTGCTTAACGCTCCCGGTGTATTCACTCCTCTTGCTCACTACATTCTGCCGTTGCAGATAGAAGACACCAAAGCATTTGGCGAGCTGTGGGTAGATAATGATGAAAACAATCCCAACAACACGCCGATAGGGCAGAAGAACTATCATCTGTTCCTGACGTTCGATGTTGAGTCAATAGGACGCTTTGAGGTCGATATGTACGCACTCGGTGAAAACATCAATCTGTCGCTTTTATATCCCGAAAAGTTCGGGTTCAAGATAAAAAAACTTGCCGATAAGATCGACCTTATAATAAGGAATATCGGCTATAAGCCCGCAAAATTTGAAACTGCGGTGCTGAGAAAGCCTCATGTGCTGACTGAGGTTTTCCCGAAAATAATCGACAGGAGGAAGGGTCTTAATGTCCAAGCGTAATTTAGGAAAGCAAGCCGCGGCGGCGCTCAAATACAACCCCGACCTTAACTATGCCCCGGTCGTGGTAGCGTCGGGTCTTGGCGAGCTTGCAAAGAAGATTATAAATATCGCAGATGAGAACGGCGTTCCCGTTTACCGTGACGACAGCACGGCGGCGCTCCTTGTAATGCTCAACAGCGGCGAAGCGATCCCTGTTGAACTGTACAGAATAATCGCGGCTATCTATGCGGAGGTAGTATATTCCGCTAATGATATGAAAAAAGGCAAATAAGCCTAAAACAAAAGAAAGAAGAGAAAGAAAAATGGTAAAGACAAAAAATCTGACGCTTATCGTAACTGCGGCTGTGCTTGCCGCACTGACCTGTGTTGCGACAATGGTGGTGCAGATACCTATGCCGCTTACAAAGGGCTATGTAAACTTTGGTGACGTACTTGTACTTACATCTGCATGGCTTTTAGGCTCGCCGTGGGGCATTGCGGCGGCAGGCATAGGCTCTGCGATGGCGGATCTGCTTACAGGTTATGCTTATTATGCACCGGCAACGCTGATAATAAAGGCGCTTATGGCAGTAGCGGCATTCTACATTGCAAAGAGCTTTATGAACAGTTCTTATATGAAGTCGCTTGTCGGTAAGATAATAGGCGGCGTAGTAGCTGAAATAATTATGGTTGCAGGCTACTACCTCTATGCGATCATTCTTTATGGCGATCCAATTGCGGCGGCATCAAGCATTTTCGGCAACGTGATCCAGGGTGCTGTAGGACTTATAGTCGGTGTGCTCCTGACCGTTGCGCTGGAAAAGGCAAGAGTGAAAAAAATGCTCGGTTTTGATAAGTAAACATTCATTATAGTCAGGCGGCGAAGGTAATTATACCATTCGCCGCCATTTTTTGACCGTTCGTGCCATATTTGTTGAAATTCTCTTTACGGAATGTTAAAATTATATGATAGATAAGTAACGTATATCATTACTTGAAATTTCCCGGATAAGGAGAGACAAATGAAAAGAACATTTTCAACCAGAATCATAGCCGGCATAGCAACATCTGCCGTGCTTGCAGTCGGCTCGCTGTCCTTTATGGCAATAAACGCAATTGCCGATGAAGCGGTGAGTTATTACGGACTGTCTGCAGACGGTACTGTTGTAAGCGGAACGGTAACTGATTATACAAGGATAACTTCAACTGATACCGCATGGGGCATTGCCGGCAAAGAAACGTGGTATGTGGCTGACGGTAACATTGGTATCGGTACAACAAATCCTCTGGATCTCAAAGGAAATGTAAATGTCATACTCAAGAACGGTGCAGAGATATTTGTATGGAACGGTATTGCCGGCACAGATGCAACAATAACCTTTTATAGTGAGAGTGAAAGTGCAAGCGGTGTTATTGGCTTTATCGGAGCGTACGGCGATGATGGCGAATGGGGTTCGACGGATAGCGGTTCCGTTAAGGCTAACGGAAAGAACGGTAATGACGGCAAAGTTGCGGTAAATGTTTCGTCGTTCACGGTTGCAGGCGGCACAGTAACTGTTATCGGCGGCAATGGCGGTAAAGGCGGCGATGCGGGTTATAACACTGACCACGATACAAATGAAAAGTATTACGGCATTGGGGGTAACGGCGGTAACGGCGGTGCGGCTATAACCGATAATACAAGGGTGTATCTTAATGGCGGCAGACTTAACGTTACAGCCGGAAGAGGCGGAAACCCCGGTACAAATACCAATGTACCTTCTGAACAGCAGGATAATTATAATGGCAAGCCGGGAAATCACGGAACATCGGTAAGCGGAATATACGCCGTAAACGGCATTCTCAATGTCAATAAGCTTGATGATTCCGATGCCGCCGATACTTCTGGCGATTTTAAGCTTCTGTCTGTGAACGGTTACGAAAATGCAAAGCTTGATATGATCGGTCACGGAACGGCGAAGGTAGCTGACGGCACTGTTATTGAAACCTACGGCGACATTTCCGTAGCAGGTACTCTGTCTGTTGACAACGGTACGATACTCACAAACGGCAGTATCACAAAAGCCGACAATGCGGCACAGATAACAAAGACGAACGGCGGCGTTATCCGCAGGTTCACACCTGCTTCCGGTGCCGGATATATGCTGGATTATGCAGGCGGTAAGTGCATTGCGGAAACCGGCTATAAAATAAAGCTGTCGGACGGAAATACTTTAACCGATGTTGCCGATGCCGACACAATAGTATCGGAATCAAACAGACTTAATATTGTCCGCATCGGTGACGGTGAAATAATAGATGACAGCGAGCCGCGCACAAATGTAATGCCCTATTGCATAAAGGCAAATAATACGAATGAAACAACCGTAACGGACGGAAATGTCTTTGCTATGAGAGGAGCTCCTTCAAGGTTTGCGTTTGCTCTGAACGATCCCGATGAATACCGTTTCTCAGGCGTTACGGTAACAGATATTGACGGTAATGCGGTACCTGACAATATGTACACGTTTGACAGCACGACAGGTGAGTTCATCGCACTTTCGGTTGACCGCAACCTTATCGTAACTACAGACGCAAGTCTTAAAGATGTTGAAATATCTGTAACAGACAGTGAAAACGATCCTGTGTCAACTGTCGACATCGGTACAGATTTTGATAACAACAACCCGACAAAGACAGTAACGCTCAAGGTGAAAGTCACAGAGGGCGGTTCTATAGCAAAGTACAGAGTAGTAAAGGAATCCGACCTTAATAAAGCAAGCGGTGTCATAACTGATACTTCTTCGTTCACAGTATTATACACTGCCGGCAATGAATGGGGTACTGCCGATGACGGCTCTTCAAAGATTGCAAAGGGTGAAACTGCAACATTCACAGTTAAGCCCGACAGCAATTTAGCCGCAGGAACTTATACCGAAGATTTTATCGTTATAACAGACAGAACCGCTTATGCGGATGCGTCGGCAGGCACTCAGGATAAGGCTCTGGCACGTTTCACGCTGACTTATAAGGTTGAACACGAGAGTGACGGCAATCTGCATTATTCCGATCTAACCGGACACTATAATCTTTGTAAGAACTGTCAGGCAAAAATCAATAAAGTAAATCATACATTTGACATCAGAACTGTAAACGAAAACACGTTAGCTGCTCCTGCGGATTGTGTAAATCCTGCCAAGTATTTCTATTCGTGCGAATGCGGCGCGCACACAAATGACACGACGCTGGTGTTTGAAAACGGCGATCCGAACGGTCACACATTTGGGGAGTGGGAAGCAGATATACCTGCAGGATGCCTTACATCGGGCAGAGATAAACGCAAGTGTTCTGTGTGCGAATATGAAGAAACACGCGAAATCGAGCCGACAGGTCATATATGGGAAGACGACTTTACGATTGACATTAAGCCCGGTTGTACCGAAAAGGGATCAAAGTCTGTGCATTGCTCAAAATGTGATGAGAAAAAGGACATTACCGAGGTACCCGCAAATGGTCATTCGTTCGGTGAATGGACAATACTCAATATGACAGACTGTACACAGGGCGGCGTACAGCAACATATATGTACAGAATGTGGCTTTACGGAGATCTCTGACATTCCGCCTCAGGAACATGTATGGGATGATGACTTTACGGTCGATTTAGCACCGACTTGTACGCAGAGTGGCTCAAAGTCGATCCATTGCTCAAGCTGTGAAGCTGTAAAGGATATCACTGAGATCGAGCCGATAGATCATGTATTCACGGAATGGTCGGTAAGTTCTGATGCTACCTGCGTTGAAAAAGGACAAAAAACAAGGTCGTGCACAGAATGCGGTTACACTGAATATGATAGTACCGATATCGATTTAAATGCACATTTATGGGAAGATGATTTCACGGTAGACAAAGAACCGACCTGTACAGCTGACGGTTCAAGATCTATCCATTGCTCACGGTGCAACGCAACTAAAGATTCAGAACCTATACCGGCTACAGCTCATCAGTACGGCGAATGGAAAGTAGTCAAAAAAGCTACCTGCACAGAGAACGGCAAGCGTGTGCGTGAATGTGCAAACTGCGGAAAAAATGAAGAAGATATCATTCCATCGGCTCATATATGGGATAAAAAGATAACTGTTGATAAAGAACCGACCTGTACCGAAGACGGTTCGCAGTCTATACATTGCACTCAGTGCAATGCGCAAAAAGATATACAGAAGCTTTCTGCAAAAGGACACGACTGGTCGGAATGGAAGATAACAAAGAAGCCGACAACAGTTGAAAAGGGTGTCGAAGAGCGGCATTGTCAGGTGTGCGGAGTTGTTGAAAAAAATGAGCTTGATCTTATCAGAGATAACACTTCCGATAGTTCCGACAGCAAGCCTGAAACCCCGGACAGCAAGCCCGAAACCCCGGACAGCAAGCCCGAAACCCCGGGTTCGGATATCACTGAGTGGCATTGTGATGGCAGTCACCACTGGCATATCGATTTAAACGGAAACCGAATTGATTATGCATATCATGAGTTTGTATGGATAACAGATACCGAACCGACAGGCACACAGCCCGGAATAGGTCACTATGTCTGCATTGCTTGTGATTATACCACATCGCCCGAGGAGTTTGGCAAGGACAGTCCCGAAACGGGTAGCGAATCGCTCGCACTGTGGATAGCGGTTGCATTTGTCGCAGGCGGTGTTGCACCGATAGCTCTTAAGATAAAAAGCAAGAAGAGCAAGTAAATAAAAGTTCAGAATGAATATAAGGGCAGACGCGTGTTCTGCCCTTATTGTTATATCTGCAAAAAAAATGCACCCTGCAAGTTTTTTTACCTTGCAGGGTGCTGTATTTATGCGGTTTTGCAATTAAAGTCTGAAGTAGTCAACACCGCCCTTGAACAGTAACTGTTCCTTGTTGCCGTCAACGTTCACGCAGGTGTCGGTGCTTATACGCTCTGTGTGTCCCATCTTACCGAGTACACGACCGTCAGGAGAAATGATACCTTCGATAGCGCACATTGAGCTGTTGGGATTGTATGCAAGATCCATTGTCGGTTCGCCGTTCAGATCAACATACTGAGTAGCAATCTGACCGTTTTCTATGAGCTTTGCAATAACCTCATCGCTTGCTACAAAACGTCCTTCACCGTGAGAGATCGGTATATTGTAAACTTCACCGACCTTGCAATGCATAAGCCAAGGCGACTTATTTGTGCAGATCTTTGTAAGAGCAAGCTGTGACTGGTGTCTGCCTATTGTATTATATGTAAGCGTGGGACTTTCGCCTGACAGAGGAACTATCTTGCCGAAAGGCACAAGACCGAGCTTGATAAGAGCCTGGAAGCCGTTACATATACCTATCATAAGACCGTCACGGGCATAAAGCATATTCTCGACAGCGTCCTTGATCTTGGGGTTGCGGAAGAACGCATTGATGAACTTCGCCGAGCCCTCGGGTTCGTCACCGCCCGAGAAGCCTCCGGGAACGGCGATCATCTGACTGCCGTCAATTCTCTTTGCAAATTCGTTTACACTGTCTTCCATATTTTTTGCAGAAAGGTTTCTGATAACGAATATCTCAGCCTCACCGCCGTATCTGTTGAATGCGGCAGCCATATCGTATTCGCAGTTTGTGCCGGGGAATACGGGGATAAGTACCTTAGGCTTTGCGATAGTGCCGGGAGCTTTGTTTGTAAGTAAGTCGCAGCCCTTGTCGTACGCCACCGATACGGGCCTCAGCATTTCGGGGAGCGAATTCTTGAAGATAGGCTCAAGAACAGCGTCATACTTCTTCTCAAGCTCTGCAATGTCAAGTTTAACATCGCCTGCTGTGATCGTATAATCGCTTACCGTTTCGCCGATAAGCTCTGCGCCTTCTATTGCGCCCTTAGCCTCAATGATGAATGCACCATAGTGCAGACCAAACAGCTTTTCATCGTCCATAGCTTTAAGCTTCGCACCAATTCTGTTACCGAGCGACATCTTGAAGATACCTTCTGCTATACCGCCGTGAGCCATGGTCCATACCGAAAGGGCAGTGCCGTCTGCAATTGCCTTTTCGACTGTTGCGAATACCTTCTTCACGCTGTCAAAGTCAGGCATACCATTCTCGTCGTATGCAGGCTCAATGTAGTAGATATCACTGCAGGGAAGCTTGAACTCGGCAGAAATTATCTTGTCTGACTTAGCAGTTGAAACTGCGAAAGAAACGAGCGTGGGCGGAACATCTATATGCTCAAATGTACCCGACATTGAGTCCTTACCGCCGATAGCGCCGCTTGAAAGCGCGATCTGAGCCTTATATGCACCGAGAAGTGCGGCAAAAGGCTTGCCCCAGCGCTCAGGGTCGCCCTGTGTACGCTCAAAGTATTCCTGGAATGTGAGCCAGCACTTTTCGCTCTTACCGCCTGCGGCTACTACCTTAGCCATACTTTCAACAACTGCGAGAGCGGCGGCGTGATAAGGCGACTGACGGCTTACAAAAGGATCAAAGCCCCATGCCATTATAGATGCTGTCTTTGTATTGCCCGAAAGTACGGGGAGCTTTGCCGCCATAGCCTGTACAGGTGTCTGCTGTGTCTTGCCGGAATAAGGCATAAGTACAGTACCTGCACCGATTGTTGAGTCAAAGCGCTGTACAAGACCCTTCTGTGAGCATACGTTAAGGTCGGTAACGAGCTTTTCCCATTCTTCCTTGGTGTTGTGTCTGCCTGTCGAATAGCTTACAGTGGGAGCGGGAACGTATATATCCGTGTGCTTTTCCGCACCGTTTGAATTTAAAAATTCTCTTGAAATATCGCAGATAGTCTTGCCGTTCCAGTTCATCTTAAGTCTGGGATTTTCGGTAACTACCGCAACGGGAGTAGCCTCAAGGTTTTCCTTGCCTGCAAGAGCGATGAACTTGTCAACGTCGTTCTTGTCAACTACAACTGCCATTCTTTCCTGTGACTCTGAGATAGCAAGCTCTGTGCCGTCAAGACCGTCATACTTCTTGGGAACTGCGTTAAGGTCGATTTCAAGACCGTCTGCAAGCTCGCCTATAGCAACGGAAACGCCGCCTGCACCGAAGTCGTTGCAACGCTTGATAAGCTTTGTTGCGTTCTTGTCACGGAATAATCTCTGGAGCTTTCTTTCCTCGGGAGCGTTACCCTTCTGAACCTCAGCACCGCAGGTTTCGAGCGATTCTACGCTGTGCGACTTTGATGAGCCGGTAGCGCCGCCGCAACCGTCACGACCTGTTCTGCCGCCGAGCAGAATGATTATGTCACCGGGGACGGGACGTTCGCGGACAACGTTCTCTGCGGGAGCTGCACCGATAACAGCGCCGATCTCCATACGCTTTGCCATATATCCGGGGTCATATATCTCGGCAACGTGACCTGTTGCAAGACCGATCTGGTTACCGTATGACGAATAGCCCTGTGCGGCTGTTGTCGTTATCTTTCTCGGAGGGAGCTTGCCGGGGATCGTCTTGTCAACAGGGAGCAGGGGATCCGAAGCACCTGTTACACGCATAGCCTGATAAACGTAAGAACGACCTGAAAGCGGATCTCTTATAGCACCGCCGAGGCAGGTTGCCGCACCACCGAAAGGTTCAATCTCGGTGGGGTGGTTGTGAGTTTCGTTCTTGAACATAAGAAGCCATTGCTCGTCCTTGCCGTCAACATCAACGGTTATTTTTACGGAGCAGGCGTTGATTTCTTCACTCTCGTCAAGGTCGGGGAGCAGACCGTCTTTTTTCAGCTTTCTTACTGCGGCGGTCGCAATATCCATAAGGCAGACAGGCTTTGCGCTTCTGCCGAGCTCTTCCTTGTCGAGCTTGTATTCCTTGTATGTTTCGGCAATGTACGGAGCGTCTATTGTCGCATTGTCGATTATTGTTCCGAATGTCGTATGGCGGCAGTGATCCGACCAGTATGTGTCGATCATTCTGATTTCGGTAAGGGTAGGATCTCTCTGCTCCTTCTTGAAATATTCCTGACAGAACTTTATATCGCCAAGATCCATAGCAAGCGCATATTTCTTGATAAACTCGGCAAGCTCATCCTCCGAAAGTTCTATAAATCCGTCAAGAACCGCAACGTCCTTAGGTATATCGTACTTTACGTCAAGCGTTTCGTACTGTTCAAAGCCGCACTCTCTTGCTTCTACAGCGTTTATGAGATAGTGCTTTATCTTGGCAAAATCCTCGTCGGTAACATCGCCCTTTAATATGTACAGCTTAGCGTATTTTACTGTCGGACGTTCGCCCTGACACAGCATCTGGATACACTGAGCGGCAGAGTCTGCTCTCTGATCGAACTGACCGGGTAAGAACTCTGTTGCAAACATCTTTTCATCAGCCTTGATTTCGGGCAGTGAATAATAAACATCGTCAACAGGCGGCTCTGAGAATACAGTGGGAGTAGCCTTTTCAAAGTTCTCCTTTGTGATACCCTCTGCATCGTAACGGTTTACGATACGGACATGCTTGATGCCCTTGATCTGAAGTGCGGTTTTAAGGTCAGAGAGAACAGCCTTTCCCTCGACTGCAAACTGCGGCTTCTTTTCCACATAAATGCGATAAACTGACATAAACTTCCTCCGTCATTTTATTGTAAGCGTGCCATAGGCTTATAAAGCGTACTATAAGCACGAAACTATCAATACCTTTTAATTATACTACAATATCTGCCCGATTACAAGCATTTTATTTCTTTGCCGACACAAAAATCACTGCCTGACGCTTCGGTAATTTGTACAGTAATTATATCCTGCTTTTTTGCGTCACTGCCGTAGATGCGTACAGGGACATATTGCGGAGTAAGTCCGTTTGCATATTCCTCGCTTTCTCTGCGCTGAATAAGCACCCTTTCCGTTTTTCCCACATTTGAGCGGAAGTACGCTTCTTTAAGCTCATTAGCAAGCTTGCTCATAGCATGATATCTCTTTACCGCAACATCGTGCGGAACATGGTCTGTGCGCTTTGCCGCTGCAGTACCCTCTCTTATAGAGTAGGTAAAGACGTGCATTGCCGCAAAGCCGACTTTTCTTACAAACTCGCACGACTCCTCAAATTCTTTGTCCGTTTCGCCCGCAAATCCTACCATAATATCGGTAGTTATAGCACAGTCCGGGAACGCTTTTCTAAGCCTTACGACTATATCGTAATATTCATCGGGCGTATAGTGCCTGTTCATACGCTTTAACGTAGCGGCACTTCCTGACTGGAGCGACAGGTGAAAATGCGGGCAGAGCTTCTTCTGTGCCGCCATTCTTGCTATGTCCTCATCTGTCAGTAGCTCCGGTTCGAGCGATGACAACCGCACACGTTCGACACCGTCAACAGAGCATACCGCCTCGATCGCGTCCGCAAGCCTCAACCCGTTATCCTGACCGTAGCAGGAAAGATTGATGCCGACAAGCACCATTTCCTTATGACCGCACGAAACCTGAAACCTTGTTTCTTCGATTATATCCTGCAAAGGGCGTGACCTTACAGAGCCTCTGGCGGTAGGTATTATGCAGTAACTGCAAAACCTGTCGCAGCCGTCCTCAATCTTTATAAACGCTCTCGTCTTGCCCATATCGGCGTTTTTCTGCTTTTCATATTGCTTTTTAACGGGTCTTGGCGGTATGGCTACCTGTTTTACATTGTTGCCGGTAAATATGTCTATCATATCGGCAAGACTTTCCTTGTGCTCTGTACCTGTTACGATATCTGCCGACAGCTTCGCCGCAGTTTCGGGAAAAGCCTGCGGGAAGCAGCCCGTTAGCACGACTGTCTTCATAGGGTCGCGGCTTTTTATCCTATTTATCAGCTGTTTTGCTTTTTTATCGCTGTTTTCCGTCACCGAACAACTGTTTATTATAACGATATCTGCCGTAAAAATATCGTCGGTTTTCTTGTATCCGTGTTCGTCCATAGCTTTTGCTATCAAAGCGCTTTCGTATTGGTTGACTTTACAGCCGAAGGTCTGTACGGTATATCTGATAATATCACTTCCATAATAAATTGTGGTAAGTTTCACTAAAAGTAAACTCCCGACTGCTTAATTATACTTTATTATTACGAATTTTGCAAGTTGTGGCGTGTTTTTGACAATAATACTCTTGACCGCTGTTTGAAATGTGCTATTATATAGTTGTAAGAAGCGATAAGCTCTTACATAATTAAGGCGGAAAAAGGGAAATCAGGCTAACGGTCACCTCTCCGATTGAAAAATTTAAGTAAATTCAGTTTAAAAGCAATTGACAACCGCCTTACATTTTGGTAAAATGAAATCAATCGGACAGGAAAGCCGAAAAATGAAAGGTAGGTTTTTTGTATGAAAACAGCTAATATCAGAATCAATACCATTGAAGACGTTAAGAATTTCGTAACTACAGTTACAAAGTGCAATTACGATGTTGATATCGTAAGCGGCAGATATGCAATTGACGCTAAGTCGATAATGGGTATCTTCAGCTTAGATCTTTCAAAGCCTCTTGAGCTTCGTGTGCACAGCGATGACTGCGATGAACTTATGGCTGAGCTTGATAAGTATATCATCAAGTAATCTTTAATTCTTAATAGCAAGAGCCGCCGTGCAGATTTGCACGGCGGCTTAATTTTGTCTTATTCAGTTACGGTTATTGAGTTTGCGTACTTTATCTTGCAGAGAATGGTGTTTTTATCACCCTCCAACTTTCCGATACGGCTTCCGTTAGAATAGATTATATCGCCGTTTTCAAGAAGTCTGTAATCCATTATACGCTTTTTTATAACAGTTTCGTTTCCGCTCTTGTCACGTTTAACAAGCTCCCAGTCGGACGGGATAA
>OMDM01000353.1_pt1 | contig 20143 bp, 20 predicted proteins | sample 1673801 | NCBI WGS metagenome assembly OMDM01 (sample SAMEA103958127, study PRJEB25191) | human gut metagenome | biome: human-associated habitat [ENVO:00009003]; feature: intestine environment [ENVO:2100002]; material: feces | place: Germany | collected 2013/2015 | reverse complement strand
GTAACAGAAATTATCCGGTACTGCCGAGAGTTATGATGAAATGTCACCATTGTGGTAGAGTAATGACCTTGAAGAATTTCAAGGAAGGTGAGCTGCTGGATAAGGTAGAACAGGATAAGTATTATATCTGATACGTACAGTCAAAAATCTTCACAAAGAGATATATGGATGGAACTCTTTCCAAATCGAAAGATGGATATAGAGCAAAATAATAGAAGAGGCGATCGCTAAAAAGTGATCGCTTGATGAACAACAAAATGTAATTAGTAGTATTATGCAAATGATACAAATTCCATGGGGACACAATATTGTTCTTATGGATAAGATAGCCAATCCAGAGGAGCGTAAATGGTATATTGAAAAATCAGCGCAAAATGGTTGGTCTCGAAATGTTCTTGTGCATCAGATAGAAAGTGGTTTATATCAACGGCAGGTTTTGCATTTTTGGGGAATCAGTATCATCTGAACGGGGGTGGCGATGATTTTTATATTACAAAATAATACACAGGAGATTAAGATATTAAGGAAACAATACGTGTAGTATTAAGCTAGCATCAAGCTTGTGTTTTGACAGAAACATAAATTGTAAATAAAATGTAAATTTTGCTTCTGAGAGATTGTTTTTTTCCTGAGAGATGAATATAATAAGATTAACAGAACCCAACACGCCTCTCAACGATGCGGACCACGTTGGGTCTTTTAATTTTAAGGAGAAATGTCAAATGGGAGATATGAAACAGCATCAGCCGCCTTTGACAATTGAGGAACAGATAGAAAATCTTAAGAGTATATGGTTAGTTATCAAAGATGAGGAATATTGGAGAGGCATTATATGAAACCAAGGACAGCAAAGAGTATGGAGCTATATGATATATTGCTCAGGCGCGGGTATCCGGAGCCGTTTTGCGATGAGATAACGAAAAACCTAAATACCGACTGGACAGCTCAAAGGATGATAGGATATCTGTCACACTATAAAAAGCTTCCCATTGAAGAAATCGCCGATGAAATGCTTGCGATACTCAGCGACCGCAATCGCATAATGCAAAAGCATGAGCTTGAGGAGACGAATGCAAGATGGAATGACTACTTAAACAGATAAAGTCAGGAGGATTCACATGAGAGTACTGAATATCGAAGATGATACATTTAAACATAATGATATATGCAAAGCCCTGTCAGGATGTGGGATTAAAGATGTCGAATGGTCCAATAATCTTGCGGATGGGTGGAAACAGATTAAAAACTCAATGGATAGTAATAATCCGTATGATCTGATAATTACTGATATGTATTATCCTGGCGAGCCGGGCGGCAGAGAGGAACAATCAGGAGATGTTCTGATTGACAGAGTGATTAAGAACAAAATCACAATACCTGTAATTCTCTGCTCCAGCGTGAATCTCAAATACCCGGAAATATATGGCTGTGTTTATTATAGCAGGGAAAGAAACTGGGAGGCAGATATGCAGAAGCTTGTAAATAGTCTTGTGGCAGGATAATACTAATAAATCTCAAGCTTCTGATCAACCAGTGATTCACCTTCATATACAAGCTTAAGTGTGAAGAAATTTTCTTCATTTTCAAGCAGGAGCTTTAAGAAGATAGCGTCGCCTTCCCAGGTAGGAAGTGTGGGCACGATAGTTTTATCCACCCATTTGAGGTCACCTTCGTTGCATGTTATAAGCTTGCCGGAAAATTCATCAGCGGTGAAAAGACACATCAATTCAGGCTCCTGTTTATCACTTATAAAAGTTATGAGTGCGCGGAAACGGTATGATGTGAGTGTGAGCCCTGTTTCCTCTTTGACTTCGCGGAGCAAGCATTCTTCGGGTGATTCACCATTCTCGGCATGACCGCCAACACCAATCCATTTTCCTTCATTTATATCATTTTCTTTCTTAATACGATGAAGCATGAGATATTGTCCATCGTGTTCTATGTAGCATAGAGTAGTTATTTTCATGATGTACCTCCGTCAGATGATTATAACATAAAATGTGCGGGGGAAGACAGGAAAAATATCTATCTACATAGCAGCTCTAAAATGAATTGCAGACACCCCCTGTAAAGTAGTATAATAACAACAATTAATAAAGCTAATTGCACAAATGGGAATTGGCAATAAGCATGAAATGAGGTTTACACTATGGACGTAAGAAAAATGAGAAACGAATTACTGGGAAAGCGCCTTGTGGCGGCACTTGAGTCGCGCAACATGGAAGCCTACTATGTAGAGACAAAGGAAGAGGCTGTTAAGAAAGCACTGGAGCTGATTCCAAAGGGAAGCTCAATCAATATGGGCGGTGCCACATCGGTGAAGGAGTGTGGTCTGTATGAGGCGCTCTCAAACGGAGAATATCAGTTTTATGACAGGGACAAGGTGTCTACGCAGGAGGAGAAGCAGGAGATAGCGTTAAAGGCATTTACATCGGATTATTTCCTTGGAAGTGTCAATGCTATGAGCGAGGATGGCGTATTTATCAATATTGACGGAAATGCAAACCGCGTAGCGGCATATGCTTACGGACCAAAACATGTGCTTCTTATAGTAGGCATGAACAAGGTCGTAAAGACTGAGGCAGACGCTATGAGCCGTGCGAGAAATGAGGCAGCGCCTATCAACGCACAGCGCTTTGGCATCGACACACCATGCTCCAAGAACGGCACCTGCTTTGACTGTAAGAGCCCGCAGTGTATCTGCTGTCAGATTCTGACCACACGCTTCTCAAGGGTGAAGGGACGTTTCCAGATTATTCTTGTGGATGAGAATCTGGGCTTTTAGTAACTGTTCAGTACAGAAATATGCGGTATCGCATATTTCGTAAGAAAACGTATATTATGTAGGAGCAAGCGCCCATCAGCGCAGCTGATTCTTATGCGCTTGCGGCTCGCAACTGTGAAGGTACTGAACAGTTACGACTTTTAATATATTGACCCTCATATCATTTTTATGCATTATACGGAAACGAAACATACGGTCAGGAAATACACGGACAGGAAATATATGGATAATAAACATGCGGAAAGGAAACATACGAAATGGGATATTTAATCAGTGAGACAACAAAAGAGGAGCGCGAGGCAATTGTGGCTGAGTCGCTTGGCAATATCGAGGCCACCTGCGATGGCTGCATGGCGGGGCTTGCAGAGATGTATCAGGACTATATTGACGGAAAGAAGGAGCTTCGTGAGATAAATATGGAGTTCAATGCCAGGTATGTGCACGGAGAGGATATGCCGGGGCGAAGCGGCTGTGGATATAAGTAATGTGAAACGGTTTGGGATAATTACCGAAGCCTAATGATATCAGGGAGACGCAGATGATTTCATGCAGGGATGTTAACAATTTACAAATGGATGGAATGGAGCTTGTGGCGGGAGCAGCAGGGCTTGACCGGATTGTGTCATGGACGTATCTGGTGCAGACTAAGCCTTATAAGGATCATATGAATCCGGGCAACTTTGCACTGCTTGTGGTAGATTACAAGAGATTTTCCATGGACGAGGCATATGATGCCATGGTTGAGCTGAATGAGCTGGGAATATCGGGCTTTGCGATTTCGGTTGTGGAGGACAGGGAAGAGACACCACAGAGGATGAAGGACAAGGCTGATGAACTCAAGCTGCCGTTGTTTTATATCCGGTGGGAGGGAGCTACCTTTGTAGATATTGCGCAGAGCGTCGGAGAGCTGCTTTTAGAGACCAGTGTGGATAATAAAAGGACCGGGGACTACCTGTACAATCTGCTTTTTGGATATGAGGTAAATGATAAGTATATCGAGAAGATTTCTGCACAGCTTGGTCTGACCTTTGACCGGCCGTACAGGGTGGGAATCATCGTGATAGACCGCAAATACGGAGTGAATCTGGAGCAGGACGAGCACACATATACATACTATACCGACTGCCTGAACCGCGAGGTTATCCATATGAAGAAAAAGCCTATGTATATGAGGTTTTTGAACAAATTTGTGCTTCTTTTTGAGGAGACAAAGGATATGGAGACAGAGCATCAGATTGAAAGGATACTTGGGGACTTAGACAGTCGTGCACCATTTGCAGGGCTCATTCACAGCACATGCATACTCGGTGCTGCATACAGGAAGCCTGCGGATTTTGGCAAGAGCTATCAGGAGGCGAAAAATCTCATCCCCAAAAAGGATATTTTACCCAATCCGACCAACAAGAAGGTAATCAGTGCTAGCTCCATGGGCATATACAAGTATATGTTCAATAGTGGCAATCAGCAGGAAATCATGGATTATTGCAACGAGAAGCTAAAGCGGCTTGAGATGTATGACAATGCAAACGGCTCGTTTCTCATAGATACGCTGCTCAATTATTATATGTGTGGCTTTAATGTCCAAAAAACGGCACAGATGATGTACGTTCATCGTAATTCCCTGCAATACCGTCTGAAAAAGATAGAAGAAATACTGGAAATCAGCCTTGATGACTCGATGGAATATCTGGATGTAGTTAATTGTATTCTTGTAAAAAGGCTTATGTTTAATTAGTTACTGTAAAAATGCACAAACAAATTGTGCAAAATTAACATTGCAAAGCTGCTTCATTAAGTTTATTATACGAACTAAGCAAAGGCGCTGGAGAAAAACTCCGGCGCCTTTTCGTATTTCAATAATCAAGGAGGTAAAGATTATGATGAAGAGAAGTAAGAGATTTGCAGCATTGATATTGACAGGTGTAATGGCAGCGACAACATTGTTTGGATGTGGTTCGTCATCAGGAGGAGCTGCTTCAGATAGCTCAGCGGCAGACAGCTCATCAAAGAAGGTTTTAAAGGTTGGTATGGAATGTGCATATGCTCCATTCAACTGGACACAGGATACAGATACCACACCGGACGGCAGCAAGGCAGTCAAGATAGCAGGCTCTGATTACTATGCATACGGCTACGATGTAGCAGTGGCACAGAAGCTTGCAGACCAGATGGGAATGGACCTTGAGGTACATAAGGTTGAGTGGTCATCAATCGGTATCTCACTCGATGCAGGAGATTATGACTGTATCATCGCCGGTATGGGCAAGACAAAGGAAAGAGAAGCGTCATACGCATTCACAGAGCCTTATTACTATAGAAACAACTGTATCGTTGTTAAGAAGGGCGGCAAGTATTCAAATGTAAAGGGTCTTTCAGATCTCGCAGATACAGGCTGCAAAGTAACGACACAGCTTGGAACAGGCTGGATTCCACTTTTAGACCAGATAAAGGGTGCTGAGCAGTCAGGAAACTTTGAGACTACATCAGAGTGCTTCCTCGCAATATCAAACGGCAGCGCAGATGTATGTGTAATCGATGTTCCGACAGCCGAGTCAGCAGCACTGACAAATGATGATTTACAGATTATCGAGCTGGATGAGAATGATACATTCACAGGTGATGATGAAATGGTAAATGTATGTATCGCAACAAGAAAGGATGATACAGCACTCAGAGATAAAATCCAGGATGCCATGAATGCAATCGGCTGGAATGACAAGGCAAAGATGGATGAGCTGATGGATCAGGTTCTGACACAGCAGCCGGCAGCCAACTAGTTGTTAGAGATTTATATGATTCACGAAAAGATGAAAGACTGTGGGATGATGTTATATCGCATCATCCCACAATAGTCTGATAAACCGGCGTAAGCTGGGGATTAGAGAGATAAAAGTGAGGTAGCAGTATGATGATAAGTAATCCAAGTAATTCGTTAGAATGGATGGTATTTCTGGCGCAGAAATATTCAAGCATGTTTATCAAAGGAACCTGGCTTACGCTGTACATATCAGTAGTTGGTACATTGCTTGGCTTCGTATTGGGATATATCGTAGGCATAGTAAATGATGTAAAGCTTAACGATGGCGACAACATCGTAAAAAAGGTCCTTATCCGTATAGTAAAGGTGATATTTACAGTTTATGTTGAAGTATTCAGGGACACACCAATGATAGTTCAGGCGATGATTGTGTACTATGGAATACGCCAGATGGGCTATGAAAACCTGACACCTGTATTTGCAGGTATTCTCGTAACTGTATTAAATACAGGTGCCTACATGGGAGAGACAGTCAGAGCAGGAATCGGTTCAATAGATATGGGACAGCGCGAGGGCGCATGGGCCATGGGAATGTCACCGTTTAAGACAATGCTCTATGTAGTTTTGCCGCAGGCATTCAAGAACATCATTCCTGAGATGGCAAATACATTTCTTTTAAATCTGAAGATGACATCAGTGCTCAATGTTATAGCTGTGCAGGAGCTTTTCATGGCTGCCAAGACAGTCGGTGGAAACTACTACAAGTACTTTGAGTCATATCTGGTCATCGCGGTAATTTACTTTGTACTTTGCTTTGTATTTGATAAGCTCTTCAAGCTGATTGAAAAGAAGCTGCAGGGCAAGACAGACTATGCACTCGCAGTTGAGTACATGGACAATGAATAGGAGGCACAATATGAGTGAGACAGTAATTTCAATTAAGGATTTAAGCAAATCATTTGGTGATCATGAGGTACTTAGAAAGATTGATATTGATGTGCATTCCGGCGAGGTCATCTGTATTGTGGGCTCCTCAGGTTCGGGAAAATCAACACTGCTTAGGTGCATCAACAAGCTTGAGAAACAGACCTCAGGAAAGATTTTATATCACGATAAAGAGGTCAGAAATGTACAAAAGGATATCAATGATTACCGTTCAAAGGTGGGAATGGTGTTCCAGTCCTTCAATTTGTTCAACAATATGACAGTGCTCCAGAACTGCATGCTTTGTACAAGAAGGGTGCTTCATCTGCCAAAGCAGGAGGCCTTTGACAGGGCAATCACGCATCTGAAGGCAGTCGGCATGGCTCCTTATATCAATGCAAAGCCATCGCAGCTATCAGGAGGACAGAAGCAGCGAGTTGCCATTGCCAGGTCGCTTTGTATGAACCCGGAGGTGCTTTTATTTGATGAGCCGACCTCGGCGCTTGACCCTGAGATGGTCGGAGAGGTGCTAAATGTCATGAAGGACCTCGCGAGGACAGGACTTACGATGATAATCGTCACACACGAGATGGCATTTGCCAGAGATGTTTCTACAAGAACTATTTTCATGGACTCAGGATATGTGGCAGAGGATGCAGCACCGTCAGAGCTGTTTACAAATCCTAAGAATCCAAGAACAAGAGAATTCTTAAGCAGATATCTGGCAGGCTAGATATGGTTGGCATTCAGAAGGAGGAAATGATAAATGGATAATTTTGTAGTAACCTTTGCCAGAGGATTTGGAACAGGCGGAAAAGCAATAGCATCACAGCTGGCAAAAGAGCTTGGAATACACTGTTATGAGAACCGTATTCTGACTCTTGCAAGCCAGCTGAGCGGACTTGACGAGAATGTGTTTCAGGAGGTAAATGAGAAGCTGCGTGAAGAGGGCGGATTTACGAGCTTTTTGCGAGGGCTTCCAAGAGCAAAGGGATATATATCAAGAAATGAGAAGTTCAAATCAGATGACAGGCTCTTTGAGTATCAGAGCCAGATTATCAACGAGCTTGCAGACAAGGAATCCTGCGTCATAGTAGGAAAATGTGCCGACTATGTATTAAAGAACCGCCCAAATGTAGTGAGCATATACATTGAGGCACCGCGTGCATTCTGTGTGGAGCGTACCATAGCCAATATGGGTGTGACACCGGAGGTGGCAAATGCCACGATTGAGAGAACAGATAAGTTCAGGGCAGATTATTACAAGTACTATACACACGGAAACTACTGGACCAATCCGGTGAACTACGACCTGACACTAAACAGTGAGCGTGTCGGTGTGGAAAACTGTGTGAAAACGATAGAGCAGTATATGATCATAAAGGGCTTTATCAAGGCTGATATGATTAAGCCGGTGGGAGAACTCAAATAAAAAGTATATAACAAAAAATTGCAGCTCGTGTATCGAGCTGCAAATTTTTTTATTATTATATAGATATGTCTATCCAAGCAAAGCCTTATCAGAAGCAAATTCCTCGCCGGAAACCTCCTCAAACTTCATGAGCAGATCCTCCACAGTGAGGTTTTTCTTTTCCTCACCTGAAATATTAAGGACAACCTGTCCGTTATTCATCATGATGAGTCTGTTGCCGTGAGCGATGGCATCACGCATGTTGTGTGTGACCATCATGGCTGTCAGGCTGTTCTCCTTGATGATTTTGTCTGTGAGAGCGAGCACCTTTGAGGCTGTCTTTGGGTCGAGAGCTGCGGTGTGCTCATCCAAAAGCAGCACCTTCGGCTTCTGGAGTGAAGCCATGAGCAGTGTAACAGCCTGACGCTGTCCACCTGAGAGCAGACCAACCTTTGAGGTCATTCGATCCTCGAGTCCCAGGTCAAGCTCCTTTAAAAGCTCGTGGAAACGCTCCTTTTCAGCCTTTGTGATACCCCAGCCAAGACCACGGCGCTTTCCGCGGCGCGCTGCAAGTGCGAGGTTTTCATCAATCTGCATGGTTGCGGTAGTTCCTGTCATTGGATCCTGGAACACACGTCCCAGAAATGATGCACGCTTGAACTCAGGAAGTCCTGTGACATCCACTCCATCGATGAGAATTGAACCATCGTCAACAGGCCATGTGCCTGCAACGGCATTGAGCATGGTAGATTTTCCGGCACCGTTTCCACCGATAACAGTGACGAAATCGCCCTCCTCAAGCTTTAGGTTTACACCATTAAGGGCATGCTTTTCATTGATTGTGCCCGGATTGAAGGTTTTATGTACGTTTCTAATCTCTAGCATTTATTTGCCCTCCTTTGCGTTAAGTGCTGCGGCAGAGCGCTTGCCGGCCTTTTTGAAGGAGGCCTTGCTCTTGCCCTTCAGGTAAGGCACTGCAAGGAAAATTGCCACGATGATTGCAGTGAAGAGCTTTAAGTCATCACTTGGCATCTGCAGCCACAGAACAATTCCGATTACAATGTAGTAAACAATTCCACCAAATATGACAAAGATAAGCTTTCCCATGAAATTCATGTGCTTTCCGAGGATTGCATCGCCGAGCACCTCACCGATGATAACTGCGGCAAGACCGATGACGATTCCACCACGGCCCATGTTTACATCGGAAAAGCCTGAGTACTGTGAAAGCAGGCCGCCTGAGAGCGCTACAATTGCATTTGAAAGCGCAAGACCTATGAGCTTCATGTTGTCGATGTTGATACCCTGAGCCTTGCTCATTGCAGGGTTGCAGCCAGTGGCACGGATAGCAGAGCCCTGCTCTGTTCCGAAATACCAGTAAAGCACCGCGATAATTACAACCGAGAAAATCACACCGACAATTATCGCATGTGTCAGGTTACGTGATGAAAGCACCAGATTATATTTATCTGCGCTAAGTGCCTGGTTGGCGTGGCGCTGCATGATATTTAAGTTGATAGAGTAGAGCGCTATCTGTGTAAGGATTCCTGCCAGAATCGGAGGAATGCCGAGCTTTGTATGTAAGAGACCAGTGCAGAGTCCTGCGAGCAGACCGGCAATACATGCGCAAAGCAGTGAAATCCAGATATTGTAGCCGTTAATCGTCATCATAACGGTTACGGCACCACCTGTTGCAAATGAGCCATCAACCGTCAGATCTGCGAAGTCCAGCAGTCTGAAAGTGATATAAACACCGAGTGCCATGATACCCCATATCAGGCCCTGGGCTATATTGCCCGGAAGGGCATTGGTGAATGCAACCGGATTTAAGGTTGCAAAATAATTCATTAGAATCATTTTATTAAATACCTCCATAGTGCAGCTGTTTATTCAGCTGAGATTTCCTCATAGCCATCCGGAACTGTGATTCCAAGCTCCTTGGCGCGGTCCGGAAGGTACTCCTTAGTGAACTTAGGAGCGCTCTTGACCTCCATAGTTTTGATGTCTGTACCATTTACAAGTATATCGTAAGCCATCTCACCTGTTGTGTATCCAAGGTCGTAGTAGCTGATAGAAAGTGTTGCCACACCACAGCCCTTAGCGATTCCTTCCTCGCCGGCGAAGATAGGTTTCTTAGCCTGTGAAGCTACATTGTTGATAGCCTCTGTACATGAAGCAGCAGTGTTGTCAGTTGGGATGTAGATTGCATCAGATGCATCACATGCGTTCTGTGTTACTGCAGCGACATCATTTGAATCAGAGAAGGTGTACTCTTTTACAGTGTATCCCTCGTCCTCAAGGTATTTGGTAATAGTTGTTGACTGGTAGATACTGTTTGGCTCAGATGAGCAGTAGATGATACCAATGTTCTTTGCATCCGGGAAGAGCTCCTTGATGCATTTAGCCTGCTCATCGAGTGGAGCGAGGTCTGTAGTACCTGAAATATTCTTTCCTGTAGTGCCTGACCAGTCTGACATATCAAGAGCTGTAGCGTAGTCTGTGATAGATGTTCCGAGAATCGGAATAGAGTCTGTGGCTGCTGAAGCGGCCTGAAGAGCTGCTGTGGCATTTCCAAGGATAAGGTCATAGTCGTTTGTGACGAACGTGGTGCAGATTGTAGAGCATGTAGAAGCATCTCCTGCGGCATTCTGCTCGTCAAAGGATACCTCGTCTCCGAGCTTGTCCTTTAATGCGTCCTTAAAGCCCTTTGTAGCGGCATCGAGAGCCTCGTGCTGTACGAGCTGGCAGATACCTACCTGATATTTGGCATCTGAGTTCTTACCTGACTGTGTGCCACTGTTTGCTGAACCGGAATCTCCGCATCCGGCAAGTCCAAGAACCATTGTTCCTGCGAGAACAAGTGTAGCTAAAATTTTAGATCTCTTTTTCATTATAATTCCTCCTTTTGTCAGCGCTTTAAAGCGTTGATGTATCAATTAGGTAAATTATATTAACTTATTAATGAGAAGTCAAGGGATGATGAGGAAAAAGTAGCAATTTGCTGCGGAAACGCAGGAAATTAGCGGATTTCGAGGTGTAGTCAGATTACGGGAATGCGTAGCATGTAGTAATCTGATTAATCATAAATGAGGGGCAAAATACCTTTTGACCCTCATATCATAAAATGATAAAGGAAGAAAACACTTTAATTAATATAGCGATATGTGATGATGATTTAGTTTTGTGTTAAAAATAGAAGCAGTGCTTTTGCAGATATAAAAAAAAGCAGATGATAAAAATGAATATAGAAGTTTTTTCTGACGGAAGTGAGCTATGGGACGATATAGCATCATGTAAATATAAATAACAGGCTATATTTTTGAGCTGTTTTGGGGATTTTAGTGATTTCAGCTACTTTTTCCCTGGTCTTTTCCGGATTTTGGGCTAGGTTAGGGAGCTGTTTTATGGATTTCAGCGGTTTCAACTACTTTTTTATGGATTTTTCCGGCAGTTTCGCTGGGTTAGGGGAGCTGTTTTGGGAATTTCAGCAGTTTCAGCTACTTTTTTGGAGAATTTTCCGGCAGTTTCGCTGGGTTAGGGGAGCTGTTTTAGTGATTTCAGCGGTTTCAGCTACTTTTTTCCAGAATTTTTCCATCTTTTGGGCTGGATGGGGGTGCTGTTTTAGCGGTTTTATGGATTACAGCTACCCAAGCAAGACCTGTCAGCTATCAACATATGGCTATTGTACACTATGCTAATTTAGTGTGGGGAATATCCTGCCGAAATGATGAATACCGTAATAGAAAAAAATGATGGTTCATACTGGATTTGCGGAGAGGGTGTTGGCACAGAACAAAAAACTGTTTCGGGAGAAACAGAGTATACAGTTACATGTAGCAGTAAATTTGTGCCATATGAATTTCCTGCAAATGTATTTTCAAAATAAAATATGGCTGAAAGTAAAAATCCCCGGTAGTTACTACCGGGGATTCTCTGTCTATTCAGCTACAACCTTGGCAAATTTCTTCTTACCACGTCTGATAATGAGACCCTCGCCTTTGAAATCGTCGAGAGTGTATTTTGTAGAGATATCAGTTACCTTCTCATCTGCAACGGAAACACCGCCCTGCTGGATATTTCTGCGGCCGTCTCCTCTTGAATCGCAAAGTCCTGCTTTTACGAGAACAGAGATGATATCAAGCTCTCCGTCAGGGAAGTCCTCAGCTGTAACGGTAACTGTAGGCATATTTGCATTGTTGGCTCCGCCTGCGAAAAGAGCATGGCTTGCCTCTTTAGCCTTTGTGGCTTCCTCCTCACCGTGAACAAGCTTTGTAAGCTCGAATGCCAGGATTTCCTTAGCTTCATTGAGCTGTGCGCCCTCCCAGCTTTCCATCTTGTCAATTTCCTCGAGAGGAAGGAAGGTGAGCATTCTGATACATTTAAGAACATCGGCATCAGAAACGTTTCTCCAGTACTGGAAGAACTCGAAAGGTGTTGTCTTGTTAGGATCAAGCCATACTGCACCTGACTGTGTCTTGCCCATCTTCTTGCCCTCAGAGTTTAGGAGCAGATTGATTGTCATAGCGTATGCGTCTTTTCCAAGCTTACGTCTGATGAGCTCTGTTCCACCGAGCATGTTGCTCCACTGGTCATCTCCACCGAACTCCATGTTGCAGCCGTATTTCTGGAAAAGTGTGTAGAAATCGTAGCTCTGCATGATCATGTAGTTAAACTCAAGGAAGGAAAGACCCTTTTCCATACGCTGCTTGTAGCACTCAGCTGTAAGCATACGGTTTACTGAGAAATGAGCACCAACCTCGCGGAGCACATCCACGTAGTTTAAGTCCATCAGCCAGTCAGCGTTGTTTACCATGATAGCTTTTCCCTCGCCAAAGTCGATGAAGCGGCTCATCTGTTTCTTGAAGCACTCTACGTTGTGGTTGATAGTCTCTGTTGTCATCATCTGGCGCATATCTGTACGTCCTGATGGATCACCGATCTGTGCGGTACCTCCACCGATAAGCACGATAGGCTTGTTTCCGGCCATCTGAAGTCTCTTCATAAGGCAAAGAGCCATGAAATGTCCAACGTGAAGGCTGTCTGCTGTAGGATCAAAGCCGATGTAGAAGGTAGCCTTTCCGTTGTTTATAAGCTCTTTGATTTCTTTTTCGTCTGTTACCTGCGCGATAAGGCCGCGGGCAACTAATTCGTCATAAATTGTCATGATTTTCCTCCTGATAAGATGAATCTGTATTCTGAAAAATAAAATATCCCCCTCATCCATTTAAGGACGAGGGGGATTTCTCGCGTTACCACCTTAATTTGCATCCTGCTCGCACAGGAATGCCTCCGTGAGTTGTCACACATTATTCGACATATATTATATAGTGAAAATAGCCGATTCTGCTAACACTCCGGCACTATAACGTGTGCCAATACGTTGCGGCTTATTAATCGAACCGGCGATATTTAACCATCCGGTATGACGTTCGGTGCAAAGCTCCGGGATGTATTCCAGATCTGTTTCCTTGCGCCTCTCACCTGCCGGCAGCTCTCTGTAAGTATTGCAGAAATGTACTTGTTCCCATCAAAGCCTGTTGAAATGTAATTGTGCTTCAATTGACGATATTATAGCTGTTTAAGAAGGGGTTTGTCAAGGGTGCAAAAAGCGGTGTATGAAAAGTATGAAAAGCTTTTTAATTATTGCACTCTGACCTGTGGTGATGTATACTTTGAATAACAAACAAACTTTGGTTATGAAAGGAAGAAAAAATGAGCGCATATTATATTATTATGAGTATGATTGACGGCTTTGAGGCGTTTATCAATCTGGCAGTTATGGTACTGACAATTATTGCATCATGGATTATGTATGCAAAGGCAGGAGAGCCCGGCTGGGCGGCTATTGTACCGTTTTACAGCTCATACGTCAGATTTAAGATTGCAGGGAAAAAGAAGCTGTTCTGGGGATATCTTGTGGCTACTATCGGAATTATAGTGGGATGTATTATATTGATGTATGAGATTATTGCATCAGGACTTTCTGTTATGACATCCAGTTATATGGGGTCGTATTATGATTCTACCTATGGATATGCAGGAAGCCGCATCGGAGCTCACATGGGCATGCTGATATTTGCGGTTATCCTGATTATTGCAGCAATGATTGTGGCATTGGTTATGAGTATCCTCTGCTGTGTCGGACTGTCACATGCGTTTGGCAAGGGAGCAGGATTTGCCTGTGGACTTATATTCCTCAATGTGATTTTTGTCTGTATTATTGCCTTCAACAAAAACATTGTTTATGTGGGAAACGGATATAATAGTAATAATAACTACTATAATCCATACGGTTCAAACGGATACGGTCAGCAGTATGGTCAGAACATGTACGGAAACGGAACAAATCAGCAGTACGGTCAGAACATGTACGGAAACGGAGCAAACCAGCAGTACGGCCAGAACATGTACGGAAATGGCACAGCTCAGGGAGGGGATGCTCAAAATTCCTACGGTACATCACAACAGCAGTCATGGAATGATGAGTATAACAACAAAGATTACGAATAAATAATAAGAATAAAGCGCATGAATAAAAGCTATAAATAAATGTTATAGTACAAATTTGTATCATTCTCTTGACATATAGAGTCAGAGGGCTATAATACAAAACAAGATTTAAATAAATATGTTCACCAAAATTCGTTGATGAGAACAAGGTCCGATTTGTATTTATTTTCAGAGAGCCTGTGGGCGGTGCGAACAGGCAATGATCAGATTGGAATATCCTCTCTAAGAAGCGGGCTGAAAGCATTAAGTGTGTCTGTAAACCTCGCCGGTGTCCACCGTTATATGGAAAGCATATGCTGGTATGCAGAGTGTCACAGTAATACACTGTGGAATCAGGGTGGTAACGCGGATTATTTCGTCCCTTTTCAGATTATGTCAATCTGGAAAGGGATTTTTTGATTCCATAAAAGAGTTTTAGTGAGCAGAAAAATGTTAAGGAGGCTTACAATGAAAGCATTACAAAAAGTAAGTAAATTTTTATCAGACTACACATCGATAGTTGTCATAGCAATCGCCGTAGTCACATTTCTGGTTCCGAATCTGATGGCCTGGGTAAATCAGATGCTGTTTGTGGATCCGGTATCCAACAAGTTCACATGTCAGTCAATCATTATCGGAATCATCATGTTTAGTATGGGACTTACACTTACGACACAGGATTTCAAGATACTCGCACAGAGACCATTTGATATATGTGTAGGTGCAATCGCACAGTATCTTATCATGCCGTTTCTAGCATTTGGTATCTCAAAGGCATTGAATCTGCCTGACGGAATCGCACTTGGACTTATCCTCGTAGGCTGCTGTCCTGGTGGTGTTTCTTCAAACATTATGTCATACCTCTGCGGTGGTGATGTGGCATTCTCAGTTGGAATGACAACAGTTTCCACATTGCTCTCACCATTTATGACACCGCTTCTGGTATCATTGCTTGCAAGCGGAACACATGTCTCAATCAAGGCACTTCCGATGTTTGTGTCAATCATTGAGACTGTAATCTTTCCTGTAGCGGTTGGATTTTTACTCAACTACCTGCTTGGAAAGAAAAAGGCATTTGCCGAGGCTCAGAAGGTCATGCCGGGTATTGCGGTGCTTGGTCTGGCATTCGTTGTAGGTGGTGTTGTATCATCACAGGGCTCAAAGTTCTTTACATCAGGAGTAGTAATTTTTGCGGCAGTTCTGTTACATAACGGACTTGGATATCTGCTCGGATACGGTGCAGGAAAGCTGGTAGGCATGAACACAGCCAAGAAGAGAACCATCTCTATCGAGGTTGGTATGCAGAATGCAGGTCTTGCCACAAACCTTGCCACAACTACAGCACAGTTTGCTTCAACACCTGAATCAGCCATCATCTGTGCAGTGTCATGTACATGGCATTCAATCTCAGGCACACTGCTTGCCGGAGCCTTTGCATTAAAGGACAAAATGGCTGCTAAAAAGGCAGAAGAAGCCGCTGAGACAAAGACAGCATAAAGAGAATGAATACCTATTATAACCGATTGGTAAATTAAACAAAAATCATAGAAATTAAAAATAAATTATGTATAAAATATTTATTGAAATTTGTTAAAAAAAGAGTAAACATAATATACAAATAAAATTAAGATAAACAAAAGAAAGAGGTAATAATATGAGTGGAATCTTAATGATGGTAATAGCCATTGTTGTGCTCGGTGGAGCGTACTTATTATATGGCCGTTATCTGCAAAACAAATGGGGCATTGATCCAAATGCCAAGACTCCTGCCTACGAGATGGAGGACGGAGTGGACTATGTACCGGCCGATACCAATGTAGTATTCGGACATCAGTTTGCATCTATAGCAGGTGCAGGCCCAATCAACGGACCAATTCAGGCAGCTATTTTCGGATGGCTTCCGGTTCTGCTTTGGATATTAATTGGTGGTGTATTCTTTGGAGCTGTTCAGGACTTTGCATCTATGTACGCTTCAGTTAAGAACAAGGGTCGTACAATCGGTTACATCATCGAGGAGTACATCGGTAAATTAGGAAAGAAATTATTCCTGTTATTCTGCTGGCTGTTCTGTATACTTGTTGTTGCAGCCTTCGCAGATGTCGTAGCCGGAACCTTCAATGGCTTTGCTGCTGATAAAGCAGGCGAGGTTACAAAGGTTGTAGCCAACGGAGCCGTTGCAACTACATCAATGCTTTTCATCATAGAAGCAGTTGCACTTGGTTTCTTCCTTAAATACTCTAAGTTCAACAAATGGATTAACACACTTGTTGCAATCGCATTACTTATAGTAGCTATAGCACTGGGACTCAATTTCCCAATGTATTTAAACCTTGGTGTATGGCACATAATTATATTTGTATATATACTTATAGCCAGTGTTACACCTGTATGGGCACTGCTTCAGCCACGTGATTACCTTAACAGCTACCTGTTAATCTTCATGATCGTAGGTGCGATAATCGGTGTATTCGTTGCAAATCCTGCTTGTAACCTTGATGCTTTCACAGCATTTGCAATCCCTGATGCAAACGGAAACCCACAGTATCTGTTCCCAATCTTATTCGTAACAATCGCCTGTGGTGCAGTTTCAGGTTTCCATTCACTTGTATCATCAGGTACTGCTTCTAAGCAGATAAAGAATGAGAAGAACATGCTTCCTGTTTCATTCGGTGCCATGCTTATGGAGAGTATGCTTGCAATCCTTGCACTTATCGCAGTAGCATCATTCGGTAAGGGAGAGGCAGCAGCTCAGGGACTTACAACACAGCCACAGATTTTCGCAGGAGCTATCGCAAACTTCCTGTCAGTAATCGGTTTACCACACTCACTTGTGTTCACACTGATTAACCTTGCTGTATCAGCCTTCGCTCTGACATCACTTGATTCAGTAGCCAGAGTCGGACGTCTGTCATTCCAGGAGTTCTGGCTTGATTCAGACACAGATGATGACAATATGAGTCCATTTGTCAAGCTGATGACAAACAAATACTTTGCAACAATCATCACACTGGTACTTGCATTCCTGCTTACAAAGGTAGGCTATGCAGAGATATGGCCACTGTTTGGTTCAGCTAACCAGCTCTTATCAGTACTTGCACTTGTTGCCTGCGCAGTATTCTTAAAGAAGACAAAGCGTCAGGGCTGCATGCTCTGGATTCCAATGGTATTCATGATGGCAGTTACATTTACTGCACTTGGCATGACAATCTACAAGCTTACAAAGGCATTATTCTCTGTAGGACTTGACCTTGGAAATTCATTACAGCTTATATTCGCAGTATTACTGCTCATCCTTGGTGTGCTTGTTGCAATTCAGGGTGTGAAGAAGCTCTGTGAGAAATCAGAAAGCAAGAAAGCTGCAGCTTAAGAAGTAAAATATAATGGGAGCCTGATATCAGGCTCCCAATTCTCTGTCCTTTCCCATGAAAAATACTGCTAAAGCTTCCGGACCAACATGGCTTCCGGTGCAGAAATCATAGGTGGTATTTATCACATCGCGCACCTTTATGCGCTTTTTAATCTGTTCAATCACATAGAGCGAATCTTCATATGCGTCAGCATGTGCCACTCCGATAATCTGATTTTCAGGGTCTGTAATGTTGTCGCATAACAGATTGACAAGCTCATTTAATACGGCTTTTCGGCCACGACATTTTCTGAACTGTACAATATATCCGTCCTTGCTGCCCCTTAGGATAGGCTTGATACTTAGCATGTTGCCAACCAAAGCGGTGGTTCCGCTTAATCTGCCGGTTCTTGCAATATACTTTAAATTGCCCACGGTAAACACACCGTTTAATCTGGCAGGATAGGTCTCTATCGTGTCAGCCACCTCATCAAAGCTCATGCCCTTCTCACGCATTTCGCTGGCGTATATTGCGAGAAGTCCCTGTCCGAGGGAAGCATTTAATGAATCCACCAGGCGTATTTTTCTGCCGTTGCTGCAATCATCAAGGACAGCATCGGCTGCGACACGGGCTGAGTTGTAGTTGCCGCTTATGTTTTTACTGAGGGAGAAATACAGGATATCCTTGTCAGCTTCAATGATTTCCCTGAAGGTATCCTCAAAGATTCCGCTGCTGATAAGTCCGGTCTTTACCTCGGCACCTTCTCTTATAGCGTCATAGTATTCCTTACCCTTTGCCCGCTCCTGTTCCGGTGTGAGGTCAGGCTCAAAGCAGGTCATTTCCTTTCCGTTGACAAGGTTTACAAATGATAGCACCTTGATTTTATATTTTTTACATAGCTCTGCAGGAATGTTTGCCGCAGAGTCAACAATTATTTCAAACATATTTACCCTCGTATTTCTATAATAATGATATGATGGTCAAAAGGTATTTTGCCCCTTTAATCATAATAATTGGTTAACTGTAGTTATGCATCACATATCTTGCAATTATATGCCATTAATATATGTGGTTGCAAAGAATAGTATATGTAGTTTTTGATACTATGTCAATGACTTTTGCTATGTTTAGTAAAAATTTAGAATATTTAGATAGAGTTATCAGGGATGTAGTGTTATAGTAGAAATAATAGATATATAGATTCAATGAAACAGAGGAAAAATATGAGTGATATAAAATTAGGCTGTCACGTAGGCATGGCAGGAAAAGATATGTTTCTGGCATCAGCCAGGGAAGCAGCGTCATATGGCGCGAATGTGTTTATGCTCTACACCGGGGCACCACAGAACACGAGAAGAAAGGAAATCTTTGAGCTCAACATAGACGCAGGCTGGGAATATGCACATGAGCATGGGATAAATGAGATAGTGGTCCACGCGCCATACATTATAAATCTGGCAAACACCGTAAAGCCTGAGACATACGAGCTGGCAGTGGAGTTTCTGGAAAAGGAGATAGTAAGGACCGCGGCAATGAAGAGCCGCATACTGGTGCTTCATCCGGGAAGTCATGTAAATGCCGGTGAGCAGGCTGGAATCGCACAGATTGTAAAGGGACTTAACACAGTGCTCAATCAGAATGATGACGATGTGTTTATCGCACTTGAGACGATGGCAGGAAAGGGCAGTGAAATAGGCCGTTCATTTGAGGAGCTTAAGGCAATCTATGATGAAGTGGACAGGAAAGAAAGGCTGCGTGTCTGCTTTGATACGTGTCACACGAACGATGCCGGGTATGATGTGGCAAATGATTTCGACAGCGTGATCGAAGAATTCGACAAGATCATCGGCAAGGACCAGATTGCGGTATTCCATATCAATGACAGCAAGAATCCATGCGGCGCCCATAAGGATCGTCATGAGAATTTTGGTTTTGGAGAGATTGGTTTTGAGGCACTGATGCAGGTAGTGAACTGTCCGGATTTTGAGCAGATACCGAAGATACTGGAGACACCGTATATTCCGGATGCTGAGAACAAGAAGAAAAGTTACGCACCGTATAAGTTTGAAATCGAGATGATTCGAAAGGGACTCTTTGATGCACAGCTCAAAGAGAAAATCCTTCAGGCAGCGAAGTAGGACGGCAAATGTTAGATGCATCAGATGAGGGAGAGAATTTTATGGAGAGATTATCGATGAGAATTCCTGAGAATGCCGCAGTAATTTTAAAGGGATTATCTGAGGCGGGATATGAAGCCTATGTGGTAGGAGGCTGCGTAAGGGACAGTCTGCTTGGTCGTGAACCGAAAGATTGGGATATTACCACATCCGCAAGACCGGAACAGGTAAAGGCCGTATTTGCACATACCATTGATACAGGAATTGAGCATGGTACAGTGACAGTGATGATAGGCAAAGAAGGTTATGAAG
>OMDM01000349.1_pt1 | contig 20372 bp, 19 predicted proteins | sample 1673801 | NCBI WGS metagenome assembly OMDM01 (sample SAMEA103958127, study PRJEB25191) | human gut metagenome | biome: human-associated habitat [ENVO:00009003]; feature: intestine environment [ENVO:2100002]; material: feces | place: Germany | collected 2013/2015 | reverse complement strand
AGCCGCCATGCTTTCGGCGTTCGGCGCACTGGTGCAAAACGGCGTGTCGGCGCGCATCAGCGCTTCTAAGCGCGCCGCAGCGGACAGCATCAAGGCTGCCATTGCGTTTATACAGGAAAATTACCGGTCTGCCGTCTCCGTACAGCAGCTTGCGCACGCCGCCGGCATGAGCGAGGGACATTTCTGCCGCGTGTTCAAACAGTATACACTGAAAACGCCGGTGCAATTCATCAACGGCGTGCGTTTAAGCCACGCGCTGGAGCTGCTCACCGCCACAAATCTGCGCGTGCTCGACATTGCCATGGACTGTGGCTTTAACTCCATGAGCTATTTCATCGAAGTATTCCGCACCGAATACGACGCTACGCCTTTGCAGTACCGCAAAAAGCTGGAAGAAATCAAGGTGCCGAAATAAACTTAAAAAGTAAAGTAGAGGGTAAAAATGATTTGGGGAATTTTGATCGTACTGATTGTTGTATGTCTGGGCTTTCTGGCGTGGCTTTTCTGCATTGCGCCGGCTTCGCCGCGCGGCGATTTTGCCGAGATGAAAAAATATGACTACGCCCACCGCGGCCTGCACGAAAAAGACCTTTCCGTGCCGGAAAACTCCATGGCAGGCTTTAAGGCCGCTGTGGAAGCGGGCTACGGCATAGAGTTTGACCTGCAGCTGACAAAGGACAAGAAGGTCGTTGTGCACCACGACCGCAGCTTAAAGCGCGTCTGCGGCGCGGATGTTTCCATCGGCGACCTGACGTATAAGGAATTACAGCAGTACCGTTTGCAGAACACCGAGGAGCGCGTACCGCTTTTCAGCGACGTGCTGGCGCTTGTGGACGGCAGAACGCCGCTCATCATTGAACTGAAGCACTACGACGATGCCGATCTGCTGTGCCCGCTCGTGTGGGAGCTGCTGCGCAACTATAAAGGCCCGTACTGCGTAGAATCATTTGACCCGTACATTGTGCAGTGGTTCAGGAAGAACCACCCGTATGTGCTGCGCGGTCAGCTGATGGGTCACTTTGAAGGCAAGGACGAGGAGTGCAAGGGCTTTTTCCGCGCGCTGTTCTGGAGAAATTTGTGGACGAATGTCCTCACCCGCCCGCACTTTGAAGCGTATGACGTGCATTTCAGAAACAACATCAGCCACCGCATTGCCTGCGACAAAATGAAGATGCAGGAAGTGAACTGGACGCTGCGCACGGCAGAGGAATACAAAGTGTGCAAAAACGCCGGCGCCCTGTGCATTTTTGAGTTCATCCGCCCGGAGATTACAGACGAAGACGAATAATAACCCCGTTTTTTCCTGTTGATTTTTTCCGCGCGATGCGCTACAATAGCCGTGTATGAGTTGTACATACAAATCGTTTGCGCCGTTTTTTCGGCACAAAACACATACACACCCGTTTATTTACAGGAGGAATCACTTTATGAACAACATTCCCCAGGTCAAGGTTGGCATTGTTGCCGTCAGCCGTGACTGCTTCCCGGAATCCCTTTCTGTCAACCGCAGAAAGGCACTGATCGACGCTTACACAAAGAAGTTCGGTGCTACCGAAATTTATGAGTGCCCCGTATGTATCGTGGAGAGCGAGATCCACATGGTACAGGCGCTTGAAGACGTAAAGAACGCAGGCTGCAACGCGCTTGTCGTTTACCTTGGCAACTTCGGTCCGGAAATTTCCGAGACGCTGCTTGCAAAGCACTTTGACGGCCCCGTTATGTTCTGTGCGGCCGCGGAAGAATCCGCAGAAGACCTCATGGACGGCCGCGGCGACGCATATTGCGGCATGCTGAACGCCAGCTACAACCTGAAGCTGCGCAATGTAAAGGTTTACATTCCGGAATACCCGGTCGGCACCGCTGACGAGTGCGCGGACATGATTCACGAGTTCATGCCGATTGCAAGAACGATCATCGGCCTGAAGAGCCTCAAGATCATCAGCTTCGGCCCGCGCCCGCTGAACTTCCTCGCCTGCAACGCGCCCATTAAGCCGCTTTACGACCTCGGTGTTGAGATTGAAGAAAACTCCGAGCTCGACCTCTTTGAGGCGTTCAATAAGCACGAGGGCGACCCGCGTATCCCGAAGGTTGTCGAAGACATGGAAAAAGAGCTCGGCAAGGGCAACATGAAGCCCGAGATTCTGCCGAAGCTCGCACAGTATGAGATCACCCTGCTCGACTGGGTAGAGGATCACCGCGGCTACCGCGAGTATGTCGCCATTGCAGGCAAGTGCTGGCCGGCATTCCAGACGCAGTTCGGCTTTGTTCCGTGCTATGTCAACAGCCGCCTCACCGGCATGGGCATCCCGGTTTCCTGCGAAGTGGATATCTACGGCGCGCTCTCCGAGTTCATCGGCACCTGCGTCAGCCTCGATGCCGTCACGCTGCTCGACATCAACAACACCGTTCCGGCAGACCTCTATAACAGCGACATCAAGGGCAAGACCCCGTACACGCAGAAGGATACCTTCATGGGCTTCCACTGCGGCAACACCTGCTCCAAGAAGCTGGCGTTCTGCTCCATGAAGTACCAGAAGATCATGGCGCGCTCCCTGCCGATTGAGGTTACGCAGGGCACGCTCGAAGGCGATATTGCCCCGGGCGACATCACGTTCTTCCGTCTCCAGAGCACGGCCGACACCCAGCTGCGCGCATACGTTGCAGAGGGCGAAGTGCTGAACGTACCGTCCCACTCCTTCGGTTCCATCGGTGTATTCGCCATCCCGGAAATGGGCCGCTTCTACCGCCATGTGCTCATTGAGAAGAACTTCCCGCACCACGGCGCAGTGGCGTTCGGTCACTACGGCAAGGCGCTATTTGAGGTCTTCAAATACCTCGGCGTAGCAGACATCGGTTATAACCAGCCGAAGTCCCTGCCCTATCCGTCCGAGAACCCATTTAATAAGTAATTTTTCGTAAAAATAAAAGGCAGTCTGCGTGTGCATGCAGGCTGCCTTTTTTGTTCTAATTTTGATGTCTTTGATATGTCACACCTTTATCGGTGATCATATAATCCGTCATGCCGATATAAAATTCTGTTTCCGATGTCCATTTAATGTAAATGTGCTGCTCGTCGGTGAGTGCGTTGATATACTCGCGCGTGTTCGTTTTGTTATCAATCAAATACACGTCCGCGTCGTACCCGCTGTACGGGTCTTTTCGGCTTCCACGCACCTCGACCGTGTAGTTCTCATTCGGGGAGTCGCTATGCCGAAGCAGGGTATCTAAATCATTTTGCTGCACAAAGGTGCCAAACAGCGTGATGCCGATGGAAAGGATGATCACGCTGACGGCCGACCCTGCAGACACGACCGTGCAGCTGTGGCTTTTCGTCTCATCGCTTTTCTGCACGATATAAGACGTCAGCACGGCATAATACAGCACATTTACAAACAGCGCAATATAAAGGACGAACACAAAATTCGTGACAAGCTGCGGAAGAACCGTTCCAGCCGCAGAATAAAACCGATACAGCGGGATATTCGCAAAAAGCATTGCTAAAACCAAAACAATCTTTCCGAAAGACGGGATTTTTTGAAACAGCGAATACACCGGGTTTTTACGCGTTTTTCGGGTCTTTTCCATAGTGCGTCACCTTTTTTGTTTTTCCAAAACTTGCTTTACTCGCTTTTCAGAAAACTCCTGCGACTGAGCTTCCTACGCCCAAAAAGCGTCCGGTGGATGTTTAAGTTCGTAAAAATGCTTTATTCCGTCGCGGAGGACGTTTCTTCCTTCAAAAACTGCGAATAGTAGATTTTGCCGCCGAGGGTGCCGGTTTTCAGATTTATGATTTCCAGCGTCTGGCCGCTCGTCGTCGCCGTCACCACGTATAAATAACCCTTGTAGAGCAAAAGGCCCTGCGTGGTGTCGCTGAAATAAAAATTCGGGATGCTTTCCGGCAGCGTGTATGTGTAGTTTTCACCGCTTTCGGTAGGCTCTGCGTTTTCAAGCGCCGAGGTGTTCATCGTCAGCACATTTTCATTTACGTTGTACGTGCCGATGACTTCGGTCTGCGCTTTGCCGTCGGTAATTTCAAGAGACATCACCGTGCAGCCCTCTGCGGGGCGCTCCGGGAACTCCAGCATGGCGTTTTCGCCGCGCTGCACCGTGAGGGTAACAACGCAGACAATGAGAATAACCGCGATCAAAATTGCGCCGAATGCTTTTTTCATATACAAATCCTCTGTATTTTTAGATTTTAGCCGAACGCCAACGTGCCGTTAATGTCGTATAATACGGCGCAAAGGTCAATGGCCCTTGTGCGGTAATAGACCATGATGCTCTCTGCCACGGTGATGGCCGCAAGGGGGTCATTCTCCGATACGGAATCGCGGATGTCCTGCAAAGCGGTGCTTTGCTCGTTCACCCAGTGGGACTGTTCCTCTTTGACGGTTTCGACCGTTTTATCATCGCCATACTCCAAAATCTGCGTGTAGACGGAATCAATCTGCTCTTTCCAGCTGTCGGAAGCCGTGTTGCACGCAGTAATCATGCCCGCAACAGAGCCCGCCGTTTCCATATCGTCCGCATACTGCGTATCGATGGGGTTATTTTCAAACGCGGCGCGGAATTCCTCGCTGCCCGTTTCCGGTACCGGCAAGGTGCTTGTGTGGCGATTCTCGCCCGTTTCGGAGGACGTGTTGCCTTCGGGCGCAGGGGTGGGTTCTTCTTCGGGGGCCGCTGTTGCCTCCGGCGCAGGAGTGATCTCCGGCGCAGGGGTCGCTTCTGCCGTGGCGGAAGACGCATTTTTATTGCCGCCCGAGCAGGCGGTCGTGGTGAGCAGCATCGCGGCGCAGCAAACGGCGCATAGCAAACGAATGCAGGTTTTCATATTCATGTTCCTTTCAAAAATGGGATATAGCACGCGGCACCGCCGCGAGAAATTTTTGGTTCTGATAAAATGTACCACATTCGCGGGATTTATGCAAGAGAATCCCGCCCGCGCCTTGCGAAATTAAGAAAATGTTTATATAATAGTAGGGTAATCTTCCCGAGAAAATCAAGCAGTTTTTATCATAAAGAGAAAGGAACGACAGTTTATGAAGCTCTTTGAAAAAACACTGACAAGCGAAACAAAGTTTGAGGGCCGCATCATCAAGGTGCTGCGCGACACCGTGGAGCTGGAAAACGGCAAAACGAGTGCAAGAGAGGTTGTGTGCCACAACGGCGGCGTGTGCGTGGCGGCGTTGACCGAACAAAACGAAGTGCTGCTTGTGCGCCAATTCCGTTATCCGTACAAGGAAGTGCTGCTGGAGCTGCCCGCCGGCAAACTGGAAAAGGGTGAAGACCCGTTTGAGGCTGTAAAGCGCGAGCAGATGGAGGAAACCGGCACTACGGGCGAAAACTACATTTCGCTCGGCAATCTGTACCCCTCTCCCGGCTACTGCGGCGAGATCATCCGCATCTGGGCGTGCCGTGTGGCCCAAAAAGGCGAAATGCACTTAGACGAGGATGAGTTCCTTGAAGTGGAGCGCATTCCGCTCGACAAAGCCGTTGAGATGGTGTTAAACAATGAAATCCCCGATTCCAAAACGCAGGTGGGCATTTTGAAGACCGCCGCGCTCGTAAAGGCCGGCAAGCTTTAAGAGGCGTACATGAAAAGAACATTCATCACGCGACTGCCGAACAAGGCCGGTGCGTTTTTGAAGGCTACGCGCATTGTGGCGCAGTCCGGCGCGAACATCACGCGCGTCAGCTACAATAAAGCCGTTGACCTGCACGTGCTGTTTTTGGAGGTCAACGGCTCGCAGGCGCAGCTTGATACCATCGCCGTGCGTTTAAACGACGTAGGCTATATTTTGAATGAGGATAACCCCGGCAGAACGATTTTGCTGGAATTCCACCTGCCGAACGTACCGAGCGCCGTGCTGCCCGTTTTGGAGCTCATCGACAGCTTTAATTTTAACATCACGTACATGAGCGGACAGGAAAACGACACCGACCATCAGGATTTAAAGGTCGGCATTTACATTCAGGATCCCGCACAGACGAAGGTATTTTTAGACCGCGCCGCAAAGCTGTGCGAAATGCGTGTTTTAAACTACGACAAAAGCCAAAAGGTGCTCGATAACACGGTGTTTTACCTTTCGTTTGCGCACCAGCTGGCTTCTACCCTGCACCTGCCGCAGGAAGATATGGACGCGCTCATTGCAGACTCCAACCTTTTGATGCAGCACCTTGACGAAAAAGGCGAAGCGCCGCACAAGACGTTTTCGTACATCGGCAAAATCGCCGAGATGCTGCACAGCTTTAAAGGCGAAAACTTCCGCGCGCGCATTTCGCAGCGCAGTCTGTTCGGCGGGTTTACAATGCACATCATCGAGCCGCCGTGCGGGGGCAACACGTATATTCTGGAGAAAAACCGCAAGCTGCTGTTCATCGACTGCGGCTTCCCGTGCTACAAGGACGAGATGCTGAAGATTTTCCGCAGCCTGTTCCCGAACTTTGACAATATGGAGCGCACGCTTATCGTCACGCATGCGGACATCGACCATTGCGGCCTGCACGACCTGTTCGACACATTCTATGTGAACGAGGAAACGCGGCTGAATTTCGCCTTGCAGAACAACGGTCTGCCCGATCTGCGCGAGCAGAACCGCATTTGTGCGCCGTATAACCGCATCTGCAAGCTGATGACGGGCTACACGCCACCCGATATGCACACGCTGCGCGTTATTGAGCACACAGAGCCTGCAAGCGACGCACCCATCTCCCCGCGCGGCACGCTGGAGTTTGAGGGTCTTACCCTGCGCGTTTTCGACGGCAACGGCGGGCACTTTAAGGGCGAGATCGTGCTTGTGGACGACGCGCACCGCATTGTTTTCAGCGGTGACATCATGGTGAACATCAAGGGCTTTTCAAAAGAGCAGTATGATTTTAACCTGCTTGCACCGTATTTGATGACCACCGTGAACCTCGATTCCCGCCGCGCCGCCGCGGAGCGCAAATATTTGCAGAGCCTGTTCCCAACGGACGTGTACACCTACTGCTGCGGTCACGGCGCCATTATGGATCCGAACGCGTAACTAAAAAATTACAAAAAGAGCGCCGGTCTTCTGACCAACGCTCTTTTTTATTGCCCGGAAAATTACTCTTCCGTGGTTTCTTCTGTTTCTTCTGCGGGTTCATCGTCACGGATGACGTCTTCCGCTTCCGTTACGGGCTCATCTTCGCCCTCTTCGGCGGTGCCGTCGTCTTCTACGGCGCTGATTTCTTCCTCGTCGTCATGCGGGGCGCGGGCCATGGTGATAACCTTACTGCCCTCGTTGACCTTCATCACGCGAACACCCTTGCTGGGACGTGCACAGATGCGAATGGAACCGGCTTCGATACGGATAATCACACCGTCATCTGCGATGAGAATGATGTCGTCATCGAGATCAACGACCTTAATGGCCGCGACATTGCCGTATTTTTCAACGTGGTAGTTGAGGATACCCATGCCGCCGCGATGCTGCAGGCGGTAATCTTCGGGGTTCGAGAGGCGGCCGTAGCCGGTCTCGGAAACCGTAAGCACGAGACCGTTTTCGCGCAGGACGCTCATGCCGACCACGACGTCGCCCTCTGCAAGACGGATGGCGCGCACGCCGCGGGCCTGACGGCCCATTTCGCGCACGTCGGCCTCGTGGAAACGAATGACCTTGCCGAAGCGCGTTGCAACGAGCAGATCGTCGCTGCCGCTCGTCAGGCGCACCCAGCTGAGCTCGTCATCCTCGGCGAGATCCAGTGCGATAAGACCGTTTTTGCGCACATTGCGGAACGCGGAGAGCGCAACGCGCTTGATGACGGCGTTCTTTGTGACCATGGTGAGGAAGTGGTCTTCCTCCTCGGACTTTGTGACGCGCAGCATAGAGGTGATGCGCTCCTCGGGCTCAAGCGGCAGCAGATTCGTGATGTTCATGCCGCGGCTTGTGCGGGAGCCCTCCGGAATCTCGTAGCACTTTAAGCGGTACACGCGCCCTCTGTCGGAGAAGAACAGTACAAAGTCATGCGAATTTGCAATGAACAACTCGCTCGCAACGTCTTCTTCGCGGCGGCTCATGCCGGAGATGCCGCGTCCGCCGCGGCGCTGTGTACGGTACGTGTCGAGCGTCTGGCGCTTTACGTAGCCGAAGTTCGTCAGTGTCAAAACGCAGTCTTCCTCCGGGATGAGGTCTTCCACGTCCATTTCGCCGGAAATGGCGGCGATCTCCGTGCGGCGCTCGTCGCTGAAGCGCTTTTTCATCTCCATGGCTTCATCCTTGATGATGCCGTAGCGGCGCGCTTCGCTTGCGATGATGTCGAGGAAATCCGCAATCTTCAGGCGCAGTGCGGCAAGTTCTTCCTCGAGCTTTGTTCTCTCGAGGCCGGTCAGCTGGCCAAGGCGCATCTGCACAATGGCCTGTGCCTGCACGTCGTCAAGGCCGAAGCGCTCCATGAGGGCGACTTTGCCTTCCGGGATAGACTTGGAATTTCTCAAAATGGCGATGACTTCATCGATGAAGTCGAGCGCGATCATGAGGCCTTCCAGAATGTGGGCGCGCTCCTGCGCCTTTTTAAGGTCGAACTGCGTGCGGCGCAGCACAACTTCACTCTGGAACTTGATGTATTCCTGCAGAATATCGCGCAGGGTGAGCAGCTTCGGCTGGCCGTCTACAATAGCCAGCATAATGACGCCGAACGTGACCTGCATCTGCGTGAGCGAATACAGGTGGTTCAAAACGAGCTGCGGGGAAGCCTCGCGCTTGATGTCGATGGCAATGTGCATACCGTTGCGGTCGGAGTGATCGTCGATATTGGAGATGCCGTCGATGCGCTTATCCTTGACAAGCTCTGCGATGTTTTCGATGAGTCTTGCTTTGTTGACCTGATACGGCAGCTCGGTGACGACGATCTGGTAGCGGCCGTTCGGCTTTTCCACGATCTCTGCGCGGGCACGCACGTAAATTCTGCCGCGGCCGGTGCCGTATGCGGCGCGAATGCCGCTGCGGCCCATGATGATGCCGCCGGTCGGGAAATCCGGTCCCTTAATGTACTGCATGAGGCCGTCAAGGTCGATATCGGGGTTATCCACCATAGCGCACACGCCATCAAGCACTTCGCCCATGTTGTGCGGCGGAATGTTCGTCGCCATACCGACGGCGATACCTGTGGAGCCGTTTACGAGGATATTCGGGAAATGAGAGGGCAGCACGTTCGGCTCTTTCAAACGGTCGTCGTAGTTCGGGGAGAAATCGACCGTGTCCTTCTCAATATCCTTCAGCATTTCCACAGAAAGCTTACTCATGCGGGCTTCCGTGTAACGGTATGCAGCAGGCGGGTCGCCGTCTACGGAACCGAAGTTGCCGTGGCCGTCAATGAGCATATAGCGCATGGAAAAATCCTGCGCAAGACGCACCAGCGCGTCATAAACCGAAGCATCGCCGTGCGGATGGTAGCGGCCCAGTACGGAACCGACGGTATCCGCGCACTTTCTGTAAGCCTTTTCCGGCCACAGAGCGTTTTCATACATGGTGTAGAGAATACGGCGGTGGACCGGCTTTAAGCCGTCGCGCACGTCCGGCAGCGCACGCTGCACGATAACGGACATGGAGTAATCGAGGAACGACGTCTCCATGATCTCTCTGAGGTCCACCTGTATGAGGTTTTCCTTCTTTTCTTCCATATTATCCATTGCTTGCTGATCCTTTCGCGCTTAAATGTCCAGATTCTTTACGTACTTTGCGTTGCGCTCAATGAACTCGCGGCGCGGCTCTACCTTATCACCCATCAAAATGGTGAAGATTTCGTCCGCCTGTGCGGCATCGCTCGGCGTGACCTGCAGCATGACGCGGGTCTCCGGGTTCATGGTCGTCTCCCAAAGCTGCTCGGAGTCCATTTCACCAAGGCCTTTGTAGCGCTGAATATCGTAGCCGCTCTGCAGCTGCGTCATGATCTCGTCGCGCTCGTTATCGGAATACGCATAATAGTGGCGCTTATTCTTCGTGATGCGGAACAGCGGCGGCTGTGCGATGTACACGTGTCCCTCTTCGACAAGCGGGCGCATATAGCGGTAGAAGAACGTCAAAAGCAAAGTGCGGATGTGCGAACCGTCAACATCGGCATCGGCCATGATGATGACGCGGCCGTAACGGAGCTTATTCAAATCGAATTCTTCGCCGATGCCCGTGCCGAGTGCCGTAATGACCGGCATGAGCTTATCGTTGCCGTAAACGCGGTCTAAGCGCGCCTTCTCAACGTTCAGCATTTTACCCCACAGGGGGAGGATCGCCTGAAATTTGCGGTCTCTGCCGCCCTTTGCGGAGCCGCCTGCGGAATCGCCCTCGACGATGTAAATTTCGGTCTCTTCCGGGTTGCGGGACTGGCAGTCTGCGAGCTTGCCGGGCAGCGTTGCGTTTTCAAGCGCAGATTTGCGGCGCACAAGGTCTCTTGCCTTTCTCGCCGCTTCTCTTGCGCGGGAGGCCGCCATGGCTTTGTCGAAAATGGCGCGTGCCACGGCGGGGTTCTCTTCAAGGAACGTCATCAGCTTGTCGCTCATCAGGTTGCTGACAAGGCCGCTGATTTCCGTATTGCCGAGCTTGCCCTTCGTCTGGCCCTCGAACTGTGCCTCCTTCACCTTTACGCTGATGACGCACGTGAGGCCCTCGCGTACATCCTCGCCGGAAAGGTTTTTATCGGCTTCCTTTAAGATGTTGTACTTTCTTGCGTAATCGTTCATCACGCGCGTTAAGGCGCGCTTGAAGCCGTCTTCGTGCGTACCGCCGTCCACCGTGTGAATGTTGTTTGCAAAGGACAAAATCAGCTCGTTAAAGCTGTCCGTATACTGCATGGCGATTTCGCAGGTAGAGTTGTTGTCCGGCGCGGTCGCGGAGAAATAAATGACATCCGGGTGGATGACCTCCACGGCTTTTTTGCGGTTCAAGTACTCCACAAAGCTTGCTACGCCGCCCTCGTAGTGGAAACGGTCGCTTTTGATGTTCTCCGGGTCACGCTCATCGGTGAGGATGATATTGACGCCGGCGTTCAAAAATGCCTGCTCGCGCAGACGCGTTTCGAGCGTGGCAAAATCATAAACGGTGGTTTCTTTGAATATCTCGGGGTCAGCCTTAAACGTAACCATGGTACCTGTCTGCTCCGGGTTTTCGATGGGGCCGAGATCCTGCAGGTCATATTCCGCGTTGCCGCGCGAGAAGCGCTGGCGGTACAGGTGACCACCCTGGCGCACCTCGACCTCTAACCACGAGGAAAGCGCATTGACGACGGAAGCGCCAACGCCGTGCAGACCGCCGGAAACCTTATAGCTGCCGCCGCCGAACTTGCCGCCGGCATGCAAAATGGTGTACACAACCGTCACGGCCGGCAGACCCGTCTGGTGCTGCACGCCGACCGGCACGCCGCGGCCGTTATCCTGTACGCAGATGATGTCTCCTGGCAGGATGCGCACATCGATGCGGTCGCAATAGCCTGCAAGCGCTTCATCGATGGCGTTATCTACGATTTCGTAAACAAGGTGGTGCAGGCCGCGCGGACCGGTGGAGCCGATGTACATGCCCGGGCGCTTGCGGACGGCTTCCAGACCTTCAAGGACCTGTATTTGATCCGAATCGTAATTCGTATCCACATGCGTCATTTCGTTAATATCCATATTAACTCTCATTTTCCTTTCTTCGGCACGAAAACGCCGAATGTGTTTTTGTGCCTTTGAAATAAAAGACATTCATTCGTTATCTATTCAAAGAGAAACGCCGCCTGTTTCATTTGTACAGTTCCGCAGGCGGTTATCTTTATATAATAGTATAGTACAAAACGGTAAAATTTACAAGGTCATTTTTGAAAAATGTCGGCTGAAAGCTTAGATTTTCTGCGGTTTTTTGTGCATAAACATACAAAAGTGTGTATATTTGAAAATGCACACCGCTTTCCCCTCTTTTCTGCGGTTTTTCGGCCGGTAAGAACACAAAAAGAGCCGCCCGTAAATTACAATTCGGCAGCTCTTTTCCGTGTGGATTTTCTGTTTTTCAGGGCTTTGCCCCGAGGCTCTATAAGCTTTCTGAAGAAAGTTTAATCAAAGACCTTTACATTTTACTTGCCGTCAGAATTCAGACGCGTCGGTCCACTCTGCGCTCCGGCTCGTTATTTTCTCTGTATCTGCCCGTATTCATCTCCGTAAACGTATCGTCACGGCTCGGAGCACGTCTTTCCGGTTCCGCACTGCGCTGCGGAGCCGGTCGCGGGGCTTCGCGTTGTACTCTGCGGATGACAGGGCGCTTTAAATACACCGTGAAAAGGCTTAAAAAGAAGAAAATCGCAAACGGGATGAAAATTTGCAGGCAAGTGAACAGCTTGATGTCATCCAAAACGAATTTATGGAAGAAATAGATGCACACGCCGGCGCAGATGGCCAGCACGGCAAACACATACACGAGCGGAGAAAGATAGATATTGGAAATACCGCCGCAGCGCGGGCATTTATACTCGCCCTCACGCTTCAATCTCCACGTGCGAACAAGGTTGACATGCTTTTTGCAATACGGACAGGTAGGAATGCCGAAATACTGCATAAATGAAGATCCTTTCTGTTACAGTCCCTTGGCGTGCGGTCTCAGCGCAATGCCGCCGATCTCCGCGCGGGAGCGTTTTAAAAGCGTGGCCGGGGCAATCTGCGTGATATACACGCGCTCGCCGCCGATATAGTCTCTGCAAACCACAATGGAACGCGGCAGGTCATAGCACACGTCTTCCACAAGGTTCTCTTTTTGGGCGCGCTTCAAAAAATCGCGCGTTGCGCCGGAGACCGTGGTGTTTTCCATATCGAAAATGCCCACGACGTCTTCTTCGCGCACTACAACGCCCATACCAAGGTGAATATACATACCATGCTCCTTATCATACCACAGGTTTACTCGCTTTCGCAAGTCGGCGTTTCGTTTTCCGCGTGCACTTCCCCTGCTTTTTCGTCCGTATCCTGCCGCACCGTGCCTTTTTCCACATAGAACCCGCGTCCCGTTTCCATCAGGCGCACAGTTTCCGGGTCGCAGCACGTGATGAACACTTGCCGCCCGTCAAGGTGATTCAAAAGATAATCGCGGCGGCTCATATCAAGCTCACTCATCACGTCGTCGAGCAAGATAACCGGGCGCTCGCCGGTTTTTCGGTACAGAATATCGGCTTCCGCAAGCTTTAACGCCAGCACGATGCTGCGCTGCTGCCCCTGCGAGCCGAACGTTCTGGCGGAAAGCCCGCCTATGGTGAGCGTCAAATCATCTCTGTGCGGGCCGACGGACGTAAACCCCGCGCGAGCATCGGTATTTCTGGCGTTTTTCAGCGCTTCGGAAAACCGCTCGGTGATCTCCGTTTTTGTCTCCGCACCGCCAAACGGCGCGTAAGAAAGCGTGATTTCCTCCCTGTTTTTCGCGATACCCCTGTAAATTTCCGCCGCACGCGGCTCCAGATCTTTGCAGAACGCAGCGCGCTCCTGTACGACCTCCGTGCCGAACAGAATAAGGCGCTCGTCCCAAACATCAAGCGTATCGATAAGCTCCGGGTGACGCGGAATATCTTTTAAAAGCGCATTGCGCTGCATGAGAGCTTTATTATAATGCGCCAAAACGCGCGTAAATGCCGGGCGGGACTGGCACAACGCACCGTCTAAAAACGCGCGGCGGCGCGAAGGGCCTTCTTTGACGAGCAAAAGATGCTCCGGTGAAAAAATGACGGCGCAGAACTTGCCCACAAGCGCCGAGCCGGTCTTTTTCTCCACGCCGTTGATGACACTGGAGCGCCGACCGTCGCGCAGTTCGAGCCTTAGCTCCTGCTCGCGTCCTTCTGTAAACAGCGTCATGGAAAGTGAGGCTGCAGGCGCATTTTTGCCGTCTTTTAAAACCGGCAGTTCGCTGTCTTTTGTGCCGCGAAACGAATGTCCGCCCGTAAAAAGCCAGATGGCCTCAAGTAAATTCGTTTTGCCCTGGGCATTGCTGCCGTGAATGACATTGATGGTCTCGCCCGGAAAAATTTCGCCCGGGCACAAATTTCGGAAATTTTCAAAGCCGAGGCGCAGTACGTTCACCGGCTCATTCCTCCACTTTTACCGTATAGCGGCCGCCGTTATATTCGGCATAGTCGCCGTCACGCATTTTTTTGCCACGCATGGTGCAGACTTCGCCATTTACTTCGACTTCGCCGTTTTGAATGACGAATTTGGCCTGCCCGCCGGTATCCAGCGCGCCGCCGAGCTTTAAAAGTGCATCCAGACGGATGAACTCCGTTGTGATCGTGATGATCTCATTTTTCATAATATATTCGATCCCTTATAAAATAAAGATAAATTTAATATACAAATCTTCGCGTTTGTTTGCACATTAAAATTGTATAAAATTTGTACCTTGAGCTTTGGTACCAAAACTTCACAATTTGATGTTTCACAAAAGTTGCAACGTTTGTCTACGAGTGGTGAACAACGCGTGAAACATTGATCACATTTCGCTGCGCAGCCGCACCGGCAGGACGAGGAACGAAAACGCATCGCCCTCCTTCGGCAGAACGAGCATCGGGCTGATCGGGCCGCCGAGCTGCAGTCGAACTTCGTCGGTCTCCGCCGCGCGGAGTGCATCGAGCAAATATTTGTTATTGAAACCGATTTCAAGCTGGTCTCCGGAAATTTCCGCCGAAATCTGGTCGGTGGCACGGCCCATGGTGGTAGTGCAGAAAAGCTTGACGGTGTCTTCGCCGATCACGCAGCGCACCGGGCTTTTCAGGCGGTCGGTGATGAGAAGCGAAACGCGCTCGACACTTTCGATCATCGTACGAGTGGAAACCGTAACTTCGGTTTTTTTATCCTTCGGCAGTGCCGATTTATAATCGAGGAATTCGCCCTCGAGCAAAGCGGAAATAACCGTATAATTATCGATGCGGAACAAAATGTGGCGGCGGCTCGGACAAATCTCCACTTCGCCCTCGCTGTCCTTTAAGAGCTTGAGTACTTCGGAAAGTGTCTTTCCAGGAACGACAAATTCGGTGTTGTTCGCGTAGTTAATCGCCTCGCGGCGCAGGGCCAACCGGTAACCGTCGACCGACACAACATCTAAATTTCCGTTTTCAATTTTGAACAAACTGCCCTGATGGATCGGCTTTGCGGTGCTGTCCGCGACGGCGAAAAGCGTCTGGCGAATCATACTTTTTAAGAGTTCCTGCGGCATTTTGATTGTATCGGCGTCGGTGATTTTCGGCAGTTCCGGGAATTCCGCCGAATCCATACCGATGATGGTGAAGCAGCTCACGCCGGAAGTGATGGTGGCGGTGTTGCGGTCGTCCACGTCAATGGTGATGTCCTCGTCCGGCGAACGGCGGACGATCTCGGCGAACAGCTTTGCGGTGAGGATGATCGCGCCCGGCGCGGAAATGACGGCGGGCAGCTCGGTCTGCATGCCGATTTCAAGATCGTAAGCGGTCAAAATGAGGCGGTTTTCTTCGCTGCGGATGAGGATGCCTTCGAGCGCCGGAATGGAAGTTTTGGAGGAAACCGCTCTTTGCAGATTGGTTACGGCTTCGTTCAACAATCTTTTTTCTACTGTGAATTTCATGTGGATAAGTTCTTCCTTTCTGCGCGGTTTTGTGGTTTCGGTCTTTTGTTTAGCATTTTGGACCGCAAAAGTTTTACCGCGCATTTTGGTTTTTCACATTTCTGTGTGTTTTTTGGTGCGGAGATGTGGAAGGAGTAAGCTTGCGGTCCTTTTTTATATTTATTTTAAGTATAAGTTATAGCAGTAGTCGTAGAGGGTGTGAAAAAGTTGGAAACTCCCAAAAGTGGCTTTGGACAGGTGAAAATCGCGTGAAAGTTTTGCGAAAATGGATGTGGAGGAATTGTGGAGAGTGTGGAAAATTTGATTTCGTCCACAGAGCAGTTGAAAACTCTGTGTGAAATGTTGAAAACTCGTTGATTTTATTTTGGCTTTCGCGCGTAAGGCCATTGGAGATCCTACTCTATATCTTGTGGTTGTGCTTCAAAGATAGCCACAAGGAAGCTTACGATAATTATACAGAACGTTATAGAAAATGCTCTGTATTTGATATTTTTAAAAGTGCAGCAGTTTTGCCGATATTCTAGTATATAGGAAAGAATAAGGGAATGGAGCACTTTAGGAGCGGAGAGGATCAGCGGTCACGAATATTTTTGATGATATCGCTGACGGTGGCCTTCGTCACGGGATCGCGCGCGGATTTTTCTTCGATTTGCTGGATGGCGTAAACGACGGTGGAGTGGTCTCTGCCGCCGAATTCCTTGCCGATCTCGACCATAGGCATCTGTGTAATCTCGCGCACGACGTACATGGAGATCTGACGTGCAAAGGAGACATTTGCGTTGCGCTTGGAGGACTTGATGTCTTCCGGGGAAACGCCGTAGGTGCGGCCGACTTCTTCAATGATTTTGCTGACGGTGACAGGTGCAGGCTGCTCGTTGTTTACGATGTCGCTGATGGCGCGCTGTGCCGTGCTGATAGTGGGGGTGGCGCCTTCCACAAGGTGGATGGCGTTGAGCTTTTTGACCGTGCCTTCCAGCTGGCGGATGTTGCTCTTGAGCTTCTGTGCGATGAATTCGCAGACGTTGTCCGGCACACTGAGACCGACAAGCTCGGCTTTGCGCTTGATGATTGCCATGCGGGTCTCAAAGTCCGGCGGCTGCACATCGGCGGTAAGGCCCCACTCAAAGCGGGTCTTCAAACGATCTTCCAAGGTAGCGATGTCGCGCGGGGGACGGTCGCTCGTTAAAACGATCTGCTTTTTGGATTCGTATAATGTATTGAACGTGTGGAAGAACTCTTCCTGCGTGGATTCCTTGCCGGCGATGAACTGGATATCGTCCACCAGCAGCAGGTCGGCCACGCGGTACTTCATCCGGAAGTCCTCGGTGCTGCCGGCGCGGATGGCGGCGATCAGCTCGTTGGTGAACTGCTCACAGGTGACATACATGATGACGAAATCGGGGTGGGTGCGCTTGATCTCGGTCTGGATGGCCGTCAGCAGATGGGTCTTGCCCAGACCGGAGCCGCCGTAGATGAACAGGGGGTTATAGGCCCCGGAGGGGTTTGCCGCCACAGCCTGCGCAGCAGCAAACGCAAACTGGTTGGACGGCCCCTTGATGAAGTTTTCAAAGGTGAACTCGTAGTTGCCCTGCGGGGAGGCGGGGTTTGCCTCGTACTGCTGGGCCAGCACTACTTCGTGGGGCGGGGTGCTGGGCACCACAAGGGTGATGTCCACATCAAAGCCCAAAACGGACTTGAAGGCCTCCTTGAGCAGGCCGAGGTACCGGTCGGTGACGATCTTGCAGATAAAATCGTTGCGCACCGACAGGGTGATATGGCTGGAGTCCTCAAAGCTGATGGGCTCCAACCCGTCGATATAGAGATTGTACGTTGGCTCGGCCATCTGCGCCTTGCAGTACATCTGGGCCGCTTCTAAAACGTCCTTGAAAGAATCCATAAAACATCCACTCCATTGAATCGGTCGAAGTTTTCAACAATGCTGCTGATACCATGTTAGTATACCACAAAAATCTCCCTGCGTCTATATTACTATAATGTAATTTATAATACATAAGATAAGCCCCCGCAGCGCCCTTGTGGAAACACGCCCAAAAGACCACAATATCTGGTAGAAAAAAGTTTTCCACAGCAAAATGGTGAAAAAGTTGAAAAGCTTTTAACAGAAAAATCAGAAAAAAGTTTGCAGAAAACTGAAAAAAATGCTTGACAGAACGTCATACTATGCGATATACTGTTGAATTGCAAGCCTGTCCCCAATTTGGGACCAGAAATACCCCATTACCGGGGACGAGTTTTTACGGAGGATACAACCATGAAGAGAACTTTTCAGCCCAAGAAGCGTCAGCGCAAGGAAGTTCATGGCTTTCTGACCCGCATGAGCACCAAGAACGGCCGTAAGGTCATCAATGCTCGCCGTGCAAAGGGCCGCAAGAGCCTGACTGTCTGATCTCTGCCTTGCAGGTGAGATCCGGCGCAGAAATGAATATGCGCACAAAAGACCGCTGATATCCCATTGGCGGTCTTATTTTTTTACCCGGCATTCGGGGAAAAAGGCCGGAAAGCTGCGGTGAATAGTCGCATTGCCTAAAAAAACTGTCAAAGATTTGGCAGAGAAAACGCCCGGATGAGCTTTTCATGTCGGCGTTTTTTTGCTATACTGAATTTTGAACTTTGCCTTTAGGGAAGTTCTGCGATTTTTTAACCGAAAAGGAGGCGACGGAGCAGTGCGCTATCGTCCCATCCGCCGCAACAGCGAGTTTGGCCGTGTGTACGCCCGCGGCAAGTCCTATGTGAACCCGGCACTGGTACTGTATGTGCTCAAGACCCGGGGCCGCAACACCCGGGTGGGCCTGACCGCCACCAAAAAGATCGGCCACGCCGTGCAGCGCAACCGCGCCCGCCGCGTGATGAAAGCTGCGATTGACGAGCATCTGGATCACAATATCGGCGGCTATGATCTGATCTTCGTGGCCCGGGGCATGACCCCCAAACTGAAAAGCTGGCAGCTGAGCAGCGTTGTGGCAAAGCTGTTTGCCCAAGCCGGTCTGCCGGATAAGGCAAAGCGCCCGGACGCAAAGCCGCCCGCCACCATGCCCCCTGCCCGCAAACAAAAGCCGGAGTCCCGCGCGTGAACCGGCTGCAAATGCTCTGCCGCAGGGCGCTGTGCGTGCCCATCCGCATCTACCAGTATACCCTCAGCCCATGGATCGGCCGCAGCTGCCGGTTTACGCCCAGCTGCAGCAACTACACCATGCAGGCCATCCTGACCCACGGCTGTATCAAGGGCATCCTGCTGGGCGCATGGCGCATTGCCCGGTGTAATCCGCTGGGCAAGTGGGGCTACGACCCCGTGCCGCCGCCCGGCCACTGGCAAAGCCCCGCCCGCAACTTGCAGCCTGCAAAGCTGTTTGAAAAGCGGCACAGGGGATAAAGTTTTCGCTTCTTGTGACGCGCTGCACTGTGGGCGGCGTGTCCTACGATAAAAAAATAATGCGTCCCGGGCCACAGCCGGGGCAGAATGGACAAAGGTATGAACTTCTTTTACATCCTGAGCGGTCCTCTCGGCTATGTCATGGAGTGGATCTACAAGCTGCTGCCGAACTACGGCTGGGACATCATCCTCTTCACCCTGCTCATCAACATCGTCAAGATCCCCCTGCAGACCAGCCAGCAGAAGAGCATGGCGAAAATGTCTGCTTTCCAGCCCATGATCGCGGAGATCCAGACCAAGTACAAGAACAAGCCCGAAAAGCAGCAGGAAGAGCTGATGAAGCTGCAGCAGGACTTTGGCTATAAGCCCACGGCCGGCTGCGTGCCCATGCTGCTGAATTTCCTTGTCATGTTCGGTGTTATCGGCGTGGTGTATAACCCGCTGGAGCGTATTTTCCACATCAGCGCCGCTGCACTTGCCAGCGCAGGCGAGGCTATGACCGCCGCCGGCATCTCCTTTACCGCCATCACCCGCGATACCAACATCATCGCCGAGGTGGTTGCCGGCAACAGCGGCGTGCTGGGCTGCTTTACCGCACAGCAAATCGCTACCATCACCGAGTTCAGCCAGCACATGAACTTCTTTGGCATCGACCTGACCCGCATCCCGAAGCTGGGTCTTTCTCTGGATCTCGTGCTGCCGCTGCTGTCGGTCATCACCATGTTCCTGTCCACCCACATCAGTATGAAGGCCTCCGGCCAGCAGATGCAGGGCAGCATGAAGCTGACCATGTATATGATGCCGCTGATGTACCTGTTCTTCTGCTTTACCTACCCGCTGGCATTCTCTCTGTACTACGTCATTTCCAACATCGTCATGACCGCACAGACCCAGGTCATGCGCAAGTTCTACGACCCCGAGAAGATGCGCAAGGAAGTGGAAGCGGAGATCGCCGCCAAGCGCAAGCAGGAAAAGCGCGGTGTGAAGAACACCACCATCACGGTGACCGACCCCAAGACCGGCAAGAGCGTGGAAAAGAACCTTTCCGCCAGCGAGATGAACAAGCGCCGTCTGGAGTATGCCCGCCAGCTGGACGCCGAGCGCTACAAGGACGAGCGCACCGTGCCGCTGAGCGAGCTTGACAAGCAGGATAAACAGTAACAAGGGAGGTAAACGGTTATGATCCGTACACAGGAATCCACCGGCAAGACGGTGGACGAAGCCCGCGCCAAAGCCTGCGCCCTGCTGGGCGTGCAGGCCGACGATCTGAATGTCAGCTATGAAGTGCTGGAAATGCCCCAGAAGACCGGTTTTCTGGGCTTAAAGACCACCCCCGCCAAGGTGCGCGTGAGCGTGGAACTGCCGGATGCCCCCGCCGCTGTGCCCGCAAAGCCGGTGGAGCCGGTGGCAGAGCAGCCTGTTGA
>OMDM01000347.1_pt1 | contig 20448 bp, 18 predicted proteins | sample 1673801 | NCBI WGS metagenome assembly OMDM01 (sample SAMEA103958127, study PRJEB25191) | human gut metagenome | biome: human-associated habitat [ENVO:00009003]; feature: intestine environment [ENVO:2100002]; material: feces | place: Germany | collected 2013/2015 | reverse complement strand
TTTGTATCTTGAATTAAAAACGACAACAAAGTGGCAGAAACAATAAACACATTGACTTCATTCTACAAGAAGCATAAAATATTGTCGACGGTGATTCTAATCGCTTTAGTCGATATACTTTTGCTGGTAATCAGCTATTTCGCACTCAGCGTGTTTACCAACCACGGCAACAAGGAGACCGTACCCAGCCTTACTGGAATGGACGTTGAAAAAGCCACCGAGATGCTCGACCGACGCAATCTAAAAATCGAGATTGCCGACTCATCATACGTCGAAGGCGCACGCCCTGGAAGCATACTCGAGCAGAACCCCGAGGCGGGCTCGTTTGTGAAGGACGGACGTACAATATACGTTACAATACGCACATACTCCACAAAATTGGTCAAGGTGCCTATGCTCACCGACATGTCGTCGCGTCAAAGCCAGTCAATACTTACAGCTCTGGGCATCAAAGACGTAAGGATACAGAGTGTGCCGTCTGAATTCCGCGACCTTGTAACCGACGTCCGCTGCAATGGCGCATCGCTGACCGAGGGAAGCAAGATTCCCGTAAACGCCACCGTGACTCTCTTCGTTGGCGACGGCTCGCTCAGCGGCATCATAGAGGAAGACCTGTCGGGCAACTCCGACAGCCTGTCGTTTGAATTCGACGATAGCAACAATCTGGAATAAAAACATATAATGGAACAAGACATTGACGATATATTAGAAGCCGACGCCATCCAGACGGACAGCGGTGACGGTCAGGAACTTTGGGAACACTACCGATTTGTCGCGGAGAAGGGGCAAAACCTGCTCCGTGTGGACAAATTCCTTGTGAGCCACATCGACAACACTTCGCGCAACCGTATCCAGCAAGCAGCAGAAGCCAACTGCATACTTGCCAACGGCAAAGCGGTGAAGTCGAACTACCGCGTCAAGCCGGGCGACATCATCTCGCTTGTGATGGACCGCCCGCGCTACGAACTCGACATCATTCCGGAGGACATCCCTCTCGACATAGTGTATGAAGACGACCAACTGCTCGTTGTCAACAAGCCCGCCGGACTGGTTGTGCATCCCGGACACGGCAACTATTCAGGCACACTGGTCAATGCCCTCGCCTACCATTTCCGCAACGACCCCGACTACGACGTCAGCGACCCGCGGCTCGGTCTCGTGCACCGCATCGACAAAGACACATCGGGACTGCTTGTCATTGCCAAGACACCAGATGCCAAGACTTTTCTCGGCAAGCAATTCTTCAACAAGACAACCCATCGCCAATACGTGGCGCTGGTATGGGGTAAATTCACTGAAGACCACGGGACTGTGGAAGGCAACATCGGCCGCAATCCGAAAGACCGCCTGCAAATGGCTGTCTTCCCCGAAGGCGACCAGGGCAAACACGCCGTCACCCACTACAAGGTTATCGAAAACCTCAGCCACGTAGCAGTGGTGCAATGCCAACTCGAAACAGGACGCACACACCAGATACGTGTGCACATGAAGCATATCGGACACCCTCTCTTCAACGACGCTCGCTACGGCGGCGACAAAATAATCAGAGGCACCACGGCTGCAAAGTACACTCAGTTTGTGCAAAACTGCTTCAAAATCTGTCCGCGTCAGGCTCTCCACGCCAAAACGCTTGGCTTCGTACACCCCCGCACACGCGAAGAAATGTTCTTCAACAGCGAGATTCCAGCCGATATGACCGCACTCATAAAAAAATGGGAAGATTATACAGCCGCAGTGCTATAAATTAGGTCAAAAACCTTTTTTATTCCAATAAGATTTCTTACCTTTGAACATTATTACAAGTATGGAAATCTTAAAATCAGAATATATATGAATGAGATAGCAACCCCACAAGAATTCAGTGACATTTGTCCGTTTTCCGATGCCCAATTCAAGGAAAAAATGAAGGAACTTGTCGCCGAAGACGGGTTCAAGCACGCCGTCACATGGGTGATGCCCGACATTGACTTTGACGGCTTCTGCAAAATGCTTCTGCAAATAAACACGAAGAAGGAATTCCAGGAAAACGTGATGTTTGACTTCCTGAAACTTCTCGCTGCAAAAACCACAGAGGGCATTTCTTATGACAACATCGAGAAAGTAGACCAAAATAAGTCGTACACAATGATGACAAACCACCGCGACATTGTGCTCGACGCCTCATTCCTAAACCTCGCCCTGCTCTACAACCACTACCGCACCACGGAAGTGGCAATCGGCAGCAACCTTCTTATCTACAAATGGATTGAGGACCTCGTAAGAATCAACAAAAGCGTAATCGTTAAACGCGACCTTAATATCCGCCAAGCTCTCGGCGCTGCCGAACAGCTGTCGGGCTACATCCACTTCGCCATCACGCAAAAGCATGAGTCAGTTTGGATTGCACAACGCCAAGGACGCGCCAAAGACAGCAGCGACACCACTCAGGAAAGCCTCATCAAGATGCTCGCAATCAAGGGTGGAAAATCGACTATCGACAATCTCCTTGAATTGAACATCATGCCTGTCGCCATCAGTTATGAACTTGACCCCAACGACTATCTGAAAGCGCGCGAGTTTCTTTTGAAAGCGAAAGACCCGGATTTCAAAAAGACAAAACGCGACGACCTTTTCAGTATGGAAACAGGTCTGCTTCAAAACAAAGGACGTGTGCATTTCACATTCACAGACTGCATCAACCCGGAAATGGAGAAGCTCCGCGGGTTGGACAAGCAGGAAACACTGCTCGGCGTGAGCAACATCATCGACCGTCAAATCCACTCCAACTACCGCATCTACCCTTGCAACTACATCGCGTTCGGCGAGCGTTTCAACGATTCTCGCTTCAACGACCGCTATACAAAGGAGGACCACGACAAATTTGAGGCATACCTCAGCGGACAATTGGCAAAAGTTCAGAAAGAGGTGGATTTCACATTGACCGACGAAGACTACGCATTTATGCGCGAGAAGATTCTCGTAATGTATTCCAACCCTTTGGTAAACAAACTAAAAGCACTCGGAGAACTTTAAAAAGACATCGTTTCAACATCCTATATGAGACTTCCAATACTTGCGTTGCTGCTCTTTGCAGCAGCAATGGCGCTGACCGATGTCAGCATCTACAAGCAACTGCGGAAACTCGGGCATCGATGGCTGACAACCGCACACATTGCGGTTTCAGCCATCATTTATATCGTGCTTGCCGTAATTGCAGCGTTTGCGAAATCGCAAGCGGGCGAAGAGTTTTTCATCATGATGATGTGGGGACTATTCTCCGCAATATCCGTTTCGGCGGCAAAACTCATATACATGCCATTCTACGCCATATCCATGATTCCACGCCTGCGACAGAGCCGCGCCATGCGCAAATGGCGCATAGCCGGCATAGCAATAGGCGCAGCCGTACTGTTGACAATGTGGTGGGGAGCCATCGTCACACCGCGCCAACTTGAGGTCAACAACGTTACAATAACGTCTGCCAACCTTCCCGCGGCATTCGACGGCTACCGCATACTCCAAGTGTCCGACCTTCACACCGGCACCTACGGCAACCGCACATCAATCATGGAGAGCATCGTGAAGGAGATAAACGCCCAGCACGCCGACCTCGTTGTGGTGACAGGCGACATTGTGAATCGAAAGACTGATGAAATCAGCCCTTTCATTCCGACACTACGCCAAATCAAAGCGAAAGACGGCGTAATCTCAATCCTCGGCAACCACGACTACGGCGACTACTACAAATGGAGCTCGGCTGCCGACAAAAAAGCCAACCTTGACCGTCTCATAAGCATACAGCGCGACAGCCTTGACTGGACACTGCTGCTCAACGAACACATATTCCTGCGGCAAGGCGGCGACTCCATAGCAGTGATCGGCGTGGAGAACTGGGGTGAGCCTCCATTTCCAACCTACGGCGACCTCGGCAAAGCATATCCCGACGTCAACGACAGCCGGTTCAAGCTGCTGCTCACCCACAACCCAAAGCATTGGGAAAGCATCGTCAGCAAGCAGTCGAACATCGACCTGACGCTGTCGGGCCACACCCACGCAATGCAGATGATGCTGTCGGTGGCAGGCATCAAACTGTCGCCGTCGGTATGGAAATACCAGCACTGGCAAGGACTCAGCAACGAGGACGGCAAAATGCTGTACGTCAACATTGGCACCGGCGAGGTGGGAATACCTATGCGCATCGGCGCCACACCAGAAATTACGGTGTTCACTCTAAAAAGAAAGTAATGGAACCGAACATTTTATCCCATATAGCGTCGCGCACAGGCATCTCCAGCCGACAGATAGCCGCCACTGCCGACCTGCTTGACAGCGGAGCTACAATTCCGTTTATCAGCCGCTACCGCAAAGAGGCGACAGGCTGTCTTGACGAGACACAGATTCAAGCCATAGCAACCGCCTACGAGGAGGCTGTGGAAACGGAGAAGCGACGCGCATTCATCATCGACGCCATCAACTCACAAGGCAAACTGACAGACGAACTGAAAGCGAAAATCGAGTCGGCGACCGACACAACCACTCTTGAGGACCTATACCTGCCCTACAAGCAGAAACGACGCACACGAGCCGAGATTGCCCGCGAGAAAGGACTTGAACCTCTCGCCAAAATAATTATGGCTCAACGCAACGACCGCATCAGACAAGCGGCAGAGCGTTTTGTGGACAAAGACGTAGCCGACAGCGACACCGCCATAGCCGGCGCCCTCGACATCATCGCCGAATGGGTGGCGGAAAACAATGCCGTGCGGCAGAGCGTGCGCAACACGTTTGCCCGTGAAGCCGTGATTACAGCCAAAGTGGTGAAAGGCAAAGAAGAGGAAGCGTCAAACTTCCAAAACTATTTCGACTTCTCGTCGCCGCTGAAACGCTGCGGCTCCCACCGCCTGCTTGCCATACGCCGAGGTGAGCGCGAAGGACTGCTGAAAGTTGACATCTCCATCGATGGAGAACGCATGACCGAACGCATAGCCAGCCGCATGCTGCACGGCAACGGCGAAGCGTCGCAATTGGTAGAACGGGCCATCACCGACAGCTACAAACGTCTGATAAAGCCTTCTATCGAAAACGAATTCGCCGCATTGTCGAAAGACGATGCCGACGAGAACGCCATATCAATGTTTGCCCAAAACGTTCGCCAGCTGCTCTTTGCACCGCCTTTAGGACACAAGCGCGTGCTTGCCATCGACCCAGGCTACCGCACTGGCTGCAAAGTGGTTTGCCTTGACAGTCAAGGCAACCTCCTGCACAACGACGTGATCTACCCCACACCGCCACGCAACGAAACCGCCATGGCTGCAAAGAAGATTGCCAACCTCATAGAAACATACCGCATCGACGCCATAGCTCTCGGAAACGGAACGGCGAACCGCGAAACAGAGCGTTTTCTCGGTTCGCTGCGCTACAACCGCGACGTGCGCGTATTTGTTGTCAGCGAGGACGGAGCGTCGATATACTCGGCTTCGAAAGTGGCGCGCGATGAATTTCCCGACAAAGACGTCACTGTGCGCGGAGCGGTGTCGATAGGCCGCCGCCTCATCGACCCTCTTGCCGAATTGGTGAAAATCGAGCCGCGGTCAATCGGTGTAGGGCAATATCAGCACGATGTAAACCAAACAAAACTGAAAAAAGCGCTTGAGTTTACCGTAGAAAGCTGCGTGAACAGCGTTGGCGTCAATCTCAACACCGCATCCAAAGAGCTGCTGACATACGTCTCTGGTGTAGGCACACAGTTGGCGCAGAACATCGTAGACTACCGTGCCGCAAACGGCGATTTCCGCACGCGTCGACAGTTGCTCAACGTGCCGAAACTCGGACCAAAGGCATTCGAGCAGTGTGCTGGATTCCTACGCATCCCCGACGGCGATAATCCGCTTGACAACACAGCAGTCCATCCCGAGAACTATCCACTTGTGGAGCAGATGGCAGCCGACTGCCATTGTTCCGTCGACGACCTCATACGCAACAAAGCCGCCCAAGCAACAATCAACCTCCAGCAATACGCCACAGCCGCACACGGCATGCCGACACTGCTCGACATCATGGCAGAACTCGACAAGCCCGGCCGCGACCCACGCAAAGCAATCAGCGTGATGAAATTCGATGACACCGTCAACTCCTTCGACGATCTGCGTGAAGGCTTGGTGCTCAACGGCATTGTCACAAACATCACACAATTCGGAGTGTTTGTCGATATCGGCATCAAAGAAAACGGACTTGTACACATCTCCGAGCTGTCTGACCACTATGTGTCGACTCCGTCAGACGTGGTGGCCCTGCACCAGCAGTTGCGTGTGCGGATAAAAGCAATCGACACCGAACGACGCCGCATCGCCCTAACCCTCAAAAACGTAGACCAGCAATGAACAAGATTGTAATCTCAATAGGCAGCAACGGCCGTTGTCGCGAGTCAAACGTAGAGCAATGTCTGGAATTTCTCCGACTCCGCTTCTCGGAGGCACGCTTCTCCACTGTCTACAACACGCCAGCCTCCAACGGGCGCGACGCCGACTATCTCAACGTCGTGATGGAAGGCACATGCAGCGACGACTTCGACAAGACAAAATCGCTGCTGAAACTTTATGAGACGACTCACGGGCGCACCCCTGCCTGCAAATTGGCAGGACTAGTGCCTATCGACCTCGATATAGTGATGTGGAACGGAGAAGTGGTGCGCCAGCGCGACTTCAACCAAGACTATTTTCAAATCGGATGGAAGCAACTGCACAAATGACAGTCACCTACATTTTCCACAGCGGTTTTCTTGTGGAAACACCGTCGGCGGTTCTGATTTTTGACTATTTCAAAGATCCCGTCGGAGTGGTCGACAGTCTTGCCGACACAGGCAAGACCGTATATTTCATTGCATCCCACCGCCATCCCGACCATTTCGTGCCACAGATTTTCACCATAGGCAAGCGGTTCGCCAGCCACAAGTTCCTCCTGTCGCACGAAATTGAGAAATGCGCCGCCTACCGCCGCCACGCGCCGAAAACCGATCCGGATTTTCATCCCGTGTTCCTTTACCGCGGCGACACCTTCGACGACGGCACACTGCGACTGCAGGCATTTCCGTCGACCGACATAGGCATCTCGTCGCTTGCCTCCACAGACGGTCTGAAAATATTCCACGCCGGCGACCTCAATCTTTGGCAATGGAAAGACGCAGCGCCGGCAGAGGCCGTAAAAATGGCACGCGGACAGTTTCTCGCCTGCGACATCAAAACCTCCGGAGTGACAAGCATCGATGCCGCAATGTATCCCGTCGACCCACGCCAGGGCAACGGATATGAAGACGGCGCACGAATCTTTGTCGACACTTTCAAAGTGAAACATTTCTTTCCGATGCACTTTTGGGATGACCCGGCGAAAGCCACCGACTTCGCCGCCTACCGCAACGAAACCTTCGGAGAATATCACGCACTTACAGAACCATCAGATAAAGCAATAATAAAATGACAAAGAAAACAAAGACTCTCGTGGGCTTAATTGCTCTTTTCGCCGCCGTGGCCTACGTGGCACTCCCCTACGACATCGACGGCAATTGGTACGGCTACATTGACGATTTCTTCGTTTTTATGGCTGGCTACACATTCTTTATGTCAACACGCAGTAAATCAGTGCGTGCGGCGCAACTTCTGGGAATGACCGCCGGCACATTCTTCATTATCGGCATGCTGTCGCTCATAGCACTCATTGTCATCTTCTGACTTCGTTTTCCGAAATTCGAAGATTTTGCGTAAATTTGCATATTGTATTATAATGGAACAGGCATCACTGCATATCTACAAAATTGCGAGAAGCATCATCGTGACGATGCTTCTGGCATTTTTGATTGTCTACACCGCACTCTACGTGGTGTTGTCGGTGCCTGCCGTACAAAACAAAATCCGCACCACCGCCGAGGAGGAATTGTCGAAATTTTTGAAAACCAACGTCACAATAGGCAAGATTGAAATCAATCCATTGAGCGAGCTTGCTCTTTACGATGTGCGCATTCCCGACCAGCAAGGCGGCAAAATGGTTACAGTAGACAAAATCGGCGCCGGGATGAGTTTGCCGAACCTTGTGTTTTTCCAACGTTTCGTGTTCAACTATGCCGAATTGATAGGTCTTGACGGACGCATCACAAAAGCCACTCCCGACAGCCAGATGAATATCCAGTTCATTATCGACGCGCTGAAACCCAAAGACAAGAACAAACCTCCCACAAAATTCGACGTCAAACTTGACGCCGTTGTGCTTCGCAAAAGCTCATTGTCGTTCGACGTGCTGTCGGAACCAGTCGGCAGCGGGAAGTTTGACAAGAACCACATCCATCTACAGGACATCAATAGCGACATCCGCATTCCCGACCTGCGCAACGACTATTTCACGTTCGACATCAGGAGGTTTGCCTTCTCAGAGCACAGCGGATTTCATCTCAACAACCTGACCGCGCTCGTGCATATCGACAAGCGCAACATCTCGGCGAAGCGTCTGAAGATAGAGCTGCCTGGCACACGCATCGAGCCTGCCGACATTTCTCTTCATTTCAACGACCTTAAGACTCTCGGCAAAGAAATAAAGCAAATACCCCTCAGCCTGAAGATTGAGGAAGCCCCCATCACGCTTTCCGACTTCAAAGCCTTCGTGCCGGAACTCGGGAAAGTGACCATGCCTATGTTTCTCACCATCGATGTCAACGGCACGGCAAGCCGTATCAACCTGCGCCGACTAAACATCCACACCGACGGTGAATGGCTGGCTGTCAACACATCGGCATCGGTAACCAACCCCACCGACAAGCGCCTGATAAGCATCGACATTCCTTCAATCAAGATGACGACCCACACAACAGACGCAGCCTCTTGGCTTGAACGTGGCGGAATGCTGAAGCACAACGTCGCCGACCTGCTCGCGCGGATGTCGTTTATTGCCGTCGACGGCTCTTTCACATATCATCAGGAGAAAGCCAAATATATAGGCTCCATCAAGACGGGTCTTGGACAGCTTAACACAAACGGTGTGCTGACAACAGGCGAAAGAAAGAATTTCACCGGCCGCCTCAGCTCCGACAATCTGCACCTCGCATCACTGCTTCCCGACAACAAGCTGCTAGGCAACGCGGCGTTTGACGTGAACACTAATATGGATCTAAGCAACGGCAAACCCATCGGGACGGTGAAGGGTGTTGTGAAATATATCGACTTGAAAGGCTACCGCTACAACGACATCACAGCCGACCTAACGCTCAAGCACGACACGTATCTCGGATCCGTCAAGATCAACGACCCAAATGCCTTTGTCGACATTGCCGGCACTGCCACAATCAAGGGCAAAGATTCGAAATTTGACATCAAGGCCACCCTTGCCGACATCAATTTCTACAACCTGCACTTGATAAACAAAAACCCTGACCATAAGTTCCGGCTTAACCTCGACGCCTCATTCTCAGGCAACAGTCCCGACAATATGGAGGGCGACATTATGATTTCCGACATCAAGTTCAACGACGACAACGGCCAGGGCGTCGACATCGACCATTTCGACATCTCCGCCCGCAACGCCGAAGGCAGCCGCCGCATACTGACCGTAAATTCCGACCTCATGAACGGCACAGTTGACGGCGACATCAACTTCGCCGACATCGCGGCGGAAGTGCGCACCATCCTCGGAGAATCGTTTCCTTCACTCATAACCTCCGACGCATACAAGAAATACCGCCGCAAGAGCGATGTGGAAAACAAATTCAACTACCACTTCACGTTTGCCGAAAACAACGAGCTGACGGAGTTTTTCAAACTGCCAATCACAATCGTGCATCCTATCGAACTGACAGGACGCGTGGACACCCCCAACAAGAATCTGACATTAGGGCTCAACGCACCATACATCATTCAGAAAAAGAAGGTTATCGAAGGCACAAACCTTGCTCTCAGCGTCGACAACCGCACAAAGATGACAACGCTGAACTTGTCTACGAAGCTCGACAACAAGAACGGCGACATCATATTGCTGCTCAACGGACTGGCGGCAAACGACCGCCTTGACACAGACGTTGAATGGGTGTATGACCGCAAAAAAGACTTCTCTGGCAAAGTCAGCCTGTCCACCCTGTTGCGACGACAAGAAGACACCAAGCAACTGGAAGCCGACATCAACATAAACCCATCGAAATTCGTGGTCAACGACACAGTCTGGGACATTGACGACTCACGCATCCGCATCACCGCCGACAAGAAAATCCGTGTCGACAACATCAACGTGAACCGCGACGGCCAATTTGTGAAAGCCCACGGCACCGTTTCCGCTCTCGACAGCGACTCCCTGCTGCTGCAGCTGCGCAACATCGACCTTGAATACGTGTTCGAGACACTGCACATCAACCATGTAGTGTTTGGCGGTCGCGCCACCGGAAATTTCTATGCATCTTCGCTGTTGTCGAAGTCGCCAAAACTCCATACGCCCGACCTTCACGTCAACAACTTCTCATATCACCACGCCCCTCTCGGCGACGCCGACATCGAGAGTCATTGGGACAACGACACCAAAGGCATTTATATCAATGCCGACATCCACCAGAAAAACCAGCGCACCACGTTTGTGCGTGGAGCCGTATATCCCACACGCGACTCGCTCGACTTCAAATTTGACGCCGACCACGTGAACGTGCAGATCATCAAGCCGTTTATGGCTGCATTCTCATCGGATGTAGAAGGCGAGGCAACAGGCCATGCCGAACTCTACGGCACGTTTAAACTCATCAACATGAAAGGCAGGTTGTTTGCCGATCGCTTCCGTCTGAAAATAGACCAGACCAACACATACTATTCCGTGTCTGACTCCATCATTATGGATCCGGGCATAATCCGCGTAAAAAATGCCACCGTGCGCGACGACTACGGCAACACTGCCCTTCTCAATGGTTCGATAACTCATACCTACTTCAAGGAAGCAAACTTCAAGTTTGCCGTAACCAACGTGAACAACATGCTGTGCTACAACACCACATCCAAAGACAACCCTCGCTGGTACGGACGCGTGTTTGGCAACGGAAGCGCCTTTATCGTTGGCAAGCCTGGCGATGTCAGAATCGACGTCAACATGTCGGCGGCTCCAAAATCATCGTTCACATTCGTGGTTTCCGACCAGGAAGAAGCCGGAGAATACACTTTTGTCACGTTCACCGACCGCCGCAAGGCTGAACGCCAAGCCGCCGAGGACGCACAGAAGCCCGACTTCCTGAAGCGTCAGTATAACAATGACAACAAAAACAACTTGAAGACAGCGTTCCACATCAATCTCCGCGTCGACGCCAACCCCAACATCGCCCTCACCCTCGTGATGGACCCGGAGGGTGGCGACCGCATCCGCGCCACAGGCAACGGCAATATGCGCATAGAGTATGACTCAGCCGACGGCATGAAGATGTTTGGCAACTACACAGCTGAGGAAGGCCGCTACAACTTCACGCTGCAGGACATCATTGTGCGCGAGTTCCGCCTCAAGTCAGGCTCGTCGATATCGTTCCACGGCGACCCTATGGCAGCCAGCCTCGACATAGCCGCAACATATTCGGTCAACGCCAATCTTACAGACCTCGACGAGTCGTTTGCCAACGACAAGGACCTCAACCGCACACAAGTGCCGGTCAACGCCCTGCTGAAACTGACGGGAGCCATGTCGCAGCCCGACATCAGCTTCGACCTCGAGTTCCCCACGCTGACCCAAGACGTTTACCGCAAGGTACGCAGCATCATCAACACCGATGACATGATGACCCAGCAAATGATTTATCTGCTGGCTCTCAACCGCTTCTATACTCCGGAATATATGGCAGCCACCAACCGCAACAACGAGCTGGCGGCAGTGGCTTCGTCGACGCTTTCCAGCCAATTGTCGAGCGTGCTCGGACAACTGAGCGACAATTGGACCATCGCCCCAAACATCTATTCCAGCAAAGGCGACTTCTCCGACACCCAAGTAGAGCTGGCTTTGTCAAGCCATCTGCTCAACAACCGCCTGCTGCTCAACGGCAACTTCGGCTACAGCGACAACTCGATGAACAGCAACAGCTTTATCGGAGACTTCGACGTTGAGTACCTGCTCACAAAGAATGGCAATTTCCGACTGAAGGCATACAACCGCTGCAACGACCAGAACTACTACATCCGCAACGCGCTGACCACCCAAGGCGTCGGCATCATGTTCAAGCACGACTTCAACAACTTATTCCACAAAAAGAGCAAGCCGGAGAAGCAGAAAAAAGACACCGTCCCTGAACGCCGCAATGACAGCATTCCGCCAAAGCGGAATCCCGTTCCAGTAAAATAGTTGTTCGAAAAAACTGAAAATAGCCTTTGCACTGCTACATTTTTGACGTAACTTTGCATCTCAGAAAACAGATATATAAAAAAGGATGCTGAAACGACTGTTTGCCATATTGCTGCTTGTCGTAGCAACCGGAACAATTCCGGCTGCATCCCAGTCGCGCTACGCCTGGAAAGACACTTATGTGACAACGTCGATGAACCCCGTAAACAATCCCCGCGCCAACGACGGCATTGAAGTATACACCCGCCCGGGGGCGTTGATTGTGCGATGTCCGGAGCGCACGAATGTGATTGTTATGACCATCCTCGGTCAGACCATCTCAAAAGCCACAATAAATGCCGGTACACACGAACTGCGTATCGGCACTCACGGAATCTATATTCTTAAACTTGGCGACACCACTGTGCGCGTCGCCCTATAACAACAATCACTCTACAAATTGCACTTTCGCCGCATCGCGCGGCTTTGCCTCAGGTTTCTCGTCGGGATACCCCACAGCAATTGCATAGAGCAGCGTGTATCCTTCCGGGAGATTAAGCCGCTCGACATACGGCTTCGCATCGGCATTGCCATTCATAAACGCCACCGGACCGCCAAGGCAGCACGTGCCGAGTCCCATCGACTGCGCAGCGAGAATCATGTTCTCGCCAAGCAGTCCACAGTCCAACTGCCCACTTCCATCAGCCGGCGAGGCTATGAATATCACCGCCGGAGCGTTGCGAAACATATTCTTAAACGATGCGTCGTCGGCCATCCGCGGATTTGCCTTGCGGAAAACGCCGGTTATCCCATCAATATAATCACGGCTGTCGACCACACGCACCTGCCACGGCTGTTTGTTCATTCCACTCGGAGCGTTGATGCCGCACTCCACGATTTTCTGCAATTTGCATCGCTCTACAGGCATATCCTTATACATTCTAACGCTGCGACGCGCCATTATCGTTTCTATCACCAGATTGCCGCCCTGACGGCAGCACTGCTCCCCGGCATAGACATCAGCCACCGCCAGCAAAGCCATTCCCAATATAGCAGATTTGATTGGATTCATATCATATTTTTTTATTTGTTTGTATTTCCAGAAACAAATTGGTTAATTCTCGCCTCCAGGTCGGTCGAGCTCAGGCGCAACGACAGTTTGCCACCACAAGCCACCGAGATGTTGCCCGTTTCCTCCGACACGATTATCGCCATCGCATCGGTCGACTGCGAGATGCCGAGAGCCGAGCGGTGACGCAGTCCGAGCTGACGCGGCACGTTGGAATCGTGCGACACAGGCAAGATGCATCCTGCCGCCTTTATGCGTCCGCCAGCCACAATCATCGCCCCGTCGTGAAGCGGACTGTTCTTGAAAAATATGTTTTCGATAAGCCGTCCGTTCACCTCCGCGTCGATAATGTCGCCAGACTTCTCGTAGCTGTCAAGCGGCACAACACCTTTTATAACAATCAGCGCACCAGTTTTCGACTTCGACATGTTGAGACAGGCGTAGACAATCGGCAGAATCCAAGAAGCCTGCGGCTTCTCGTCGGTCTGACGGCGACGAAACAGATTGTGGACAAATCTCCAACGCTGATGCGATCCGATTTCCACAAGAAACCGCTTAATCTGGTCTTGAAACAGGATTACAAGAATCAGCAAGCCTATGTTCATAAACTTGTCGAGTATGCGCCCCGTAAGCTCCATTTTCAAGAACACCGAAGCCACAAACCACACAATAATGAATGCCAGCACCCCGAGAAAAATGCTCAGCGTGCCCGACTCCTTCATAATCTTATAGATATAGAACAGCAGCGTAGCCACTATCAGAATATCTATAATGTCCTTTATTCCTATCAGTCCGAACAGTTCCATTTTTTCTATTTATTACTCATTTGGAAAAGTCTTGCAAAAAATCTCCACAGCCTCGCGAGCCGCCTTTACATCATGTACACGCAGGATGCTCGCCCCCTGCATAAGAGCGATGGTGTTGATGGCGGTGGTTCCGTTCAACGCCTCTTCAGGAGTAGTGCCGAACAATTTGTATATCATCGACTTGCGCGACACGCCAACAAGCAACGGCAATCCCGTTTCCAGGAAAGCGTCCATCCTGCTGAGCAACTCATAGTTCTGGTCGAGTGTCTTGCTGAATCCGAATCCCGGATCGAGGATTATGTCGCATATTCCCGCCTGCTGCGCCTCGTTGATTTTTCTGCAGAAATATTGCAATATGTCAGCCACAACGTCGTCATAGTCGCACAGCGACGTCATCGTGTGCGGATTTCCGCGCATGTGCATCATTATGTATGCCGCTTTCACACGTCCCACCGTGGCAATCATATCCGGATCAAGTCCGCCAGCCGCGATGTCGTTAATAATCTCCACGCCCCACTCCCCGACGCACCGTTCAGCCACCGAGGCACGAAACGTGTCGACCGACACCGGAATCTGCGGAGCCACTTCCCTGACAATGCGCAGACCCTCCTCCACACGGCGATACTCCTCATCGGCAGGCACATCGTCGGCATTCGGACGCGAAGAATATCCGCCAATATCGATGATGTCAGCCCCCTCTTCCACCATTTGCCTCACCCTCTGGCTTATCGCCTCCTTCTGCGGGCATCTGCTTCCAGAGAAAAACGAATCGGGCGTAGTGTTGAGGATAGCCATCACAAGCGGTTTGTCGACCATGGTCAGCCGTCCGCCCAAATTCAATGTATATGGTTTGAATCTTTGCATTTTCATCAGTCTTTGTTGTCTCTGATGCGAAGATAGTGCATTAATTCACCAATTCAAAACACCGGAAGTTAAAAAAAACGATTGAGCGCAAAAACCACCGTTATGAAGGCAAAATGGACATATAAACAGTTATTGATAATAATTTTACAGATACAGAAGAAAATCAAGATATAATGATTCGTTACCACGACCATAAACAAGCATTATCATAAGCATTAGAAGGAGCCTTGCCTGGAGAGCAGACAGGGCTTCTTCATTTTGGCTGCCACGCAAGCATCACTATTCGAAAAATAATTTATTGGCGAATGCCGCAAGTATCATCAGGGGCGCCACGATGCGCACAAACCAGAAAAACAGCGGCGCATACCGGAATTTCACCGTCCCTTCATTACTGACTTCCTTGAAGAAAAACCGTTTCGGCAGCCCATAGCCCACATATAGGCACACACCTACCGCCGCCACCGGCAACAGAATGTTGGACGTGAAATAATCAAGGAAGTCGAATATCGTCATGCCAAACAACTGCACTCCCGACCACGGACCGAGCGACAACGCGCAAACCGTGCTGAACACGAGCATCGGCAACAGCGTCAGCAAGCACGCCTTACGCCGTGGCATGCGGAATGTCTGCGTCAAATAGGCTATCGGCACTTCCGCTATCGACACAGTGGATGTCAGAGCTGCCACGACAAGCAGTCCGAAGAACAACACAGCCCACAACTGCGGCAACGGGAGTTCCATAAAAATCTGCGGCAACGTGACAAAAATCAACGTTGTGCCCTGCGTCGAGCCTTCGATGCCGAACGATTTCACAGCGGGGAAAATGATGAGTCCCATCAACACTGCCACCATAAACACAAGCATAGACACCGTAGTAGCCGTGCGCGGCAAGTTGGTCGACTTGGGAAAATAAGAAGAATATGTCACCAGAATGCCCATGCCGAGGCTCAGCGAGAAGAAAGCCTGTCCCACAGCGCTTATCAGCACACCGCCGTCAAGCTTCGACCAGTCGGGACGCAGGAAATACTCCACACCGTCGATTGCATCCGGTAAATTGAGCGACACAACGCAGAACACGAGCAGAATGACAAACAGCAAAGGCATCAGCGTGTTGGCCATCCGCTCTATTCCCTTCTGCACACCGCGCATCAACACCAATAGATTGACAACAATCATCACCGCCGTCCAAAACACCGGCTGCCATCCCTCGGCAAGCGAATGCCGCATTATCGCCTGAAACGCCTCCGGCTCGGCAACACCGCTGCCAACACCATCAAAAAGCGCACCGCTGAGCGACATCCACAAATATTGCAGAGTCCATCCGGCAACCACCATATAATACATCATTATCAAGTAGGGAGCAAGCACACTTATCACCCCGACAATCCACCACGGACGCCGAGGCGTCAGTTTGCGGTAGGCGCCGATAGCGTCACTGCCGCTGCCGCGTCCCACAGAAAACTCGGCAAGCATCACCGGTATGCCCACAAGAAGCACGCACAGCAAGTAAGTAATCAAAAACACAGAACCGCCGTTTGACTGCACCTCGTTGGGAAACCGCCAAACCGTGCCAAGACCGACTGCCGACCCAACGGTAGCCGCAATAACTCCCAGCTTAGAAGTAAATGTCGCTTTCTGACTCATCATTCCAATTTTTGAAAATTTCGTGCAAATTTACGACATTTTACCGAGAATATGAAATTATTCCAAGCAATCTGCTTGCAATCCGTAGCAAAACAGCACTAAAAAGGCTTGCGATATTTATCCGGCGCGCTGTCGTCGATGATGCTCAGATAGCTGGCATAGCGCGACTCGCTGATGCGGTGTTCCTCAAGAGCCCGCTTCACGGCGCATCCCGGTTCATGGATATGCGTGCAATTGTTGTATTTGCAATCGGCAGACTCACGGAATATTTCTGGAAAATAGTGTGCCACCTCCTCCACGTTGAAGTCAATCGTGCCAAATCCCTTCACTCCAGGAGTGTCGATGATATACCCCCCGGCATCATCGGCCAGCGGATACATTTCAGAGAATGTGGTAGTGTGCATACCCGTCTGATGCGCTTCGGAAATTGCGGCTGTTTTCAAGTCGAGCCCCGGAATCAGTCTGTTGATGAGCGTCGACTTTCCCACGCCCGAGTTGCCAGAGAAGAGCGTCACCTTTCCTTCAAGCATAGCCCTCAGCCCGTCGATGCCCTCGCCCGTTTCAGCCGACACACGCCTCACCTCATAGCCAATGCTCTCATAGAGATAAGCAAACGAGTCGACAAATTCCAGCCACTCCTCGTCGAGAGCGTCAATCTTGTTGACCACAATCACCACCGGCACCCGATAAGCCTCGGCTGTGGCAAGGAAACGGTCGATAAACACAGTGGCAGTCATCGGCGCTGCAAACGTAACCACAAGAAACGCCTGGTCGAGGTTGGACGCGATGATATGCGACTCCTTCGACAAATTTGACGCACGGCGGATAATATAGTTTCTGCGAGGCGTTATCGCAGTGATAAACCCCGTGCCGTCAGCGTTTTCAGCCACAGTCACACGGTCGCCGACAGCCACAGGGTTAGTGGTGCGGATGCCCTTCAAGCGGAAGTTACCCTTGATTTTGCACTCTACACATTTACCTTCATCGGTTTTTACCAAATACCAACTACCTGTATTTTTTATTACCAGTCCCCTCACTACTAATTAGATGAGTAATGAAGAATGAAGAATATCTCCATTCTTCATTAAATTATTATACGGTCATGATTTCTTTGCTCTTTGCATCCACTGCCGCATCAACTTCTTTGATATATTTATCTGTGCTCTTCTGGATTTTCTCCTCAAGTTCTTTGATCTCATCCTCAGATACATCCTGTTTTGCAAGTTTCTTAAATGCATCATTTGCATCACGACGAATGTTGCGGACTGCTACTTTGGCTGCTTCGCCTTTTTTCTTGACATCTTTAACCAGTTCCTTACGGCGTTCCTCTGTAAGTTCCGGGAATACAAGGCGGATTACTTTACCATCGTTGCTTGGATTTAATCCAAGGTCAGAGGTAAGGATTGCTTTCTCAATTCCTTTGATCAGGCTGGATTCCCATGGCTGGATCTGAATCATTCTTGCTTCCGGTACAGTAATGTTCGCAACCTGCTGAAGTGGTGTCGGGCTGCCATAATAATCTACTGTGATCTTGTCAAGGATATGCGGATTTGCACGTCCTGCACGAATCGTAGTCAGCTCTGCCTCAAAGCCATCCAGTGTTTTTGTCATTTTCTGCTCATATTTCTGAACTCTTTCATCCATTTGTCGAATTCTCCTTCTCCGGTTATATTTTATTTTTTAGAATTCTCTTATACAGTTACTTTTGTTCCTGTAAATTTACCATGTACAGCATTTACAATACTGTTTTCTTCTTCAAGGCCAAATACCAGCATCGGCATCTTCTGTTCAAGGCACATAATAGATGCAGTAAGATCCATTGCTGCAAGTTTTTTATCAACAACTTCTTCAATAGAAATCTCATCGTATTTCACAGCATTCGGATTCAGTTTTGGATCGCTGTCATAAATACCGTCTACTGCCTTTGCAAGAAGGATTGCTTCTGCTTCGATTTCTACTGCGCGAAGTACAGTGGCTGTATCTGTGGAGAAGTAAGGATGTCCTGTACCGCCTGCAAAAAATACGATCTTGCCCTGTGCAAAGCTTGCTTCCACTGCATCCTTAGAGTAAAGGCTTGTAAATGCACCGCATACAAATGGTGTAAAGATTTCTGTCTTAAGTCCCAGATATCTGCAGATATCAGATACATAAATACAGTTCATAACTGTTGCAAGCATACCAATCTGATCAGCCTTATTCCTGTCGATAGTCTCACTGGTGCGTCCTCTCCAGAAATTACCTCCGCCGATCACGATGCCGATTTCCAGTCCTTCCTCAGCAATTGTCCTGATCTGCTTTGCAACTTCAATAACAGTCGCCTCGTCAAATCCGGTCTTCTTCTCACCGGCAAGGGCTTCACCGCTTAATTTTAATAATACACGTTTCATAGTAACTGTCTCCTGAAATTAATTTTATCGCAGGTAACAGAGGATCGGAATACCTCCTCTGTTACATTCGTAGTTCTATTCTACCATATTCCGGCAACAATTTCATTACCATTTTCATCAACTGTTGTAGAAACTGTGAAATTGCTGTAATAATGGAATCCTGTTTTACCTGTCTCAGGATCATCCTCATAGCTGCTGCCCTGTGGAGAACCGCATGCGCCTTCCAGTGCATCCAGAGACTGACCGATATACTGTTCTGCTGTGGAAATCATATCGCCGCCATTTCCCGGATCATCGTTACTGCCCGGATCATCATTAGTACCCGGATCGTCTGAGTTTCCCCCATTGCCCGAATCATCTGAACTATCCCCGGTTCCATTGCCACTGTTATTATTCTGATCAGAACTGTTGTTACTATCTGTGGAATCAGAATTATCTGCAGACTTCTTATCACTGTCGTCTGTGGAATCTGATTCAGACTCACTGTCATCTGTAATTCCAAGACGTTCCTTTACCGCATCAAGCGTGGATACTTCTTTTGTTGATGTACCTGTCAGATATTTTGCATATGGGATCGCATCATCATCTGTGCCATCCATACATAACGTAATCTGCGAAATTGTTCCAAGCGGAATATCGCGGAAAAAGCATTCATTCGTGTCCTCATCAGTATATGCAATACGGATATCATAGGAAGCTGTACTCTTGTTGGATGTTGTCTGTGTATCTGATGTCTGTGTATCTGATGTCTGTGTACCTGATGTCTGTGTACCTGATGTCTGTGTACCTGATGTCTGTGTACCTGATGTCTGTGTATTTGCAGTCTGCATATAATATAGTGCCTTGTCCTTATCTGTCAGGGTAAACATTCCATTGATGAGATCATCTCCCCATCCTCCATCCTCGTCTGCATCATAATCCTCACTGTCTTCATCCACATGAGTCCGGATATAGAGTGACTGGATGTCATCCCCTGTATTATTTACAAACACAATCTTAGATGCTGTGGAAGTTTTCTCCCCCATTACATTCTTTATGTCTTCATCTGCTGTCTGCTGCATATCCACCATATCGACTGCCTTGGTTACTTCAGGAGTCGGGGTAGCTGTTACCTCTACAGGTGCTGTCTCTGTTGTCTTTTTCTTACCACATCCGGCAGCTGCCACTGTCATTACCAACAGACCTGCCAGTATTAAATAACGTTTCTTCATAATATATTCCCTCCTGCTATATGGAATATCTTTTTTCTTTTTAACAATGTCATTTTTTCAATTCCCTATTATTGCAGAGTATCGAAAACTTGTCAACTAAGCCTCTGCCGATTTCATACAATTTTAAGACTTTCAGATTTTTAAAATCTCTGCCTGCGGACGCATTCTTATGAAAAAAT
>OMDM01000329.1_pt1 | contig 21063 bp, 10 predicted proteins | sample 1673801 | NCBI WGS metagenome assembly OMDM01 (sample SAMEA103958127, study PRJEB25191) | human gut metagenome | biome: human-associated habitat [ENVO:00009003]; feature: intestine environment [ENVO:2100002]; material: feces | place: Germany | collected 2013/2015 | reverse complement strand
AGCAAAGAACGACCAGGCTATCCTTGAGGCGCGCATCGCCGACCTTGAAGTGATGGTGAGCAACGCACGCGTTATTGAGAAGGAAAACCTTGCGGCAGATACCGTGCACATCGGTTCTTCCGTATTTGTAAAAACGAAGCGTGCGGACGGCAGTGAAGCCGAGCGCAGCTTCAGCATTGTGGGCTCTAACGAAGCAAACCCGCGCCAGGGCAAGATCTCCGATGAATCCGCCGTGGGCAAAGCACTTGTCGGCGCGAAGGTCGGACAGACCGTTGAAGTGGAGACACCCGCAGGCATCGTGGAGTACACGATCATCTCCGTATCTTAATTGAGAATCAGGCGGTGCGGATGGAAAATCCGCCCGCTTTTTTTGTGACCGCCGTGCGGCGGGGAAAGGAAGGCAGAAAATGGCAGAAAAGAAGACCCCGGAAACGGAAGCGGAACTGACCGAAGTGCTGCGCGTGCGCAGAGAGAAGCTCGCTCAGCTTGTAGAAGACGGCAAAGACCCGTTCCAGATCACGAAATTTGATGTGACGCACCACAGCGCGGAAATTAAAGACGATTTCGACGCGCTTGAGGGCAAAGAAGTTGTGGTGGCCGGCCGTATGATGAGCAAGCGCGTCATGGGCAAGGCATCGTTCTGCAATGTGCAGGACTTAAAGGGCGGCATCCAGTGCTATGTGGCGCGTGACGCCGTGGGCGAAGACAGCTATAAGGATTTTAAGAAATTTGACATCGGCGACATCATCGGTGTGCGCGGCGAGGTGTTCAAGACAAAAACCGGCGAGATTTCCATTCACGCTTCGGCTGTGACGCTGCTCTCGAAGAGCCTGCAGGTGCTGCCGGAGAAGTTCCACGGCCTGACGAACACCGATATGCGCTACCGCCAGAGATACGTCGATCTCATCGTGAATCCGGAAGTGAAGGACACGTTTGTAAAGCGCTCGAAGATCATTAAGGAGATCCGCAATTTCCTCGACGGCAGAGGATTTATGGAAGTGGAGACCCCGATGCTGGTTTCGAATGCCGGCGGTGCGGCGGCGCGTCCGTTTGAGACGCATTATAACGCGCTGAACGAAGACGTGAAGCTGCGTATTTCTCTGGAGCTTTACCTGAAGCGCCTCATCGTAGGCGGCCTTGAAAAGGTTTACGAGATTGGCCGTGTGTTCCGCAACGAGGGCGTCGATACGCGCCACAATCCGGAGTTCACGCTGATGGAGCTTTATCAGGCCTACACGGATTATTACGGCATGATGGAGCTGACGGAGAACATGTTCCGTTACCTTGCCGAGAAGGTGTGCGGCAGCGCGGTCATCACGTATAACGGTGTGGAAATCGACCTCTCGAAGCCGTTTGCGCGCTTGACGATGAACGACGCCATCAAGAAGTATGCGGGTATCGACTTTGACGAAGTGAAAACCGACGAAGAAGCGAAGGCGCTTGCAAAAGAGCACCACATTGAATATGAGGAGCGCCACACGAAAGGCGACATCATCAACCTGTTCTTTGAGGAATACTGCGAGAAAGAGCTCATTCAGCCGACGTTCATCATGGACCACCCGCTGGCGATTTCTCCGCTGACGAAGAAGAAGCCGAGCGACCCGACGAAGGTGGAGCGCTTTGAGCTGTTCATCAACACGTGGGAAATGTGCAACGCGTACTCCGAGCTGAACGACCCGATCGACCAGAGAGAGCGTTTTGCGGCGCAGGACGCGGCGTTTGCTGCGGGCGACGAGGAAGCGAACCACACGGACGAGGACTTCCTGAATGCGCTTGAGTACGGCATGCCCCCGACGGGCGGCATCGGCTACGGCATCGATCGCCTTGTGATGCTGCTGACGGATTCCCCGGCCATCCGCGATGTTTTGCTGTTCCCGACAATGAAACCTTTGGACAAGGATAAGACCGAAAAGGCCGAGACCAAGGCGGAAGAAAAGTCCGTTGAAGCGGCTCCTATCGTCGAAGAAAAAATTGATTTTTCCAATGTGGAGATCGAGCCGCTGTTCCAGGATCAGGTGGATTTTGACACCTTCTCCAAGAGCGATTTCCGTGCCGTGAAGGTTAAGGAATGCGAAGCCGTGAAGAAGTCCAAAAAGCTCTTAAAGTTCGTTTTGGACGACGGAACCGGCGTAGATCGGGTCATTTTGAGTGGTATTCACGAGTATTATGAGCCGGAAGAGCTGGTTGGAAAGACCTGCATCGCCATCACCAATCTGCCTCCGCGAGCGATGATGGGTATCGATTCCTGCGGTATGTTGATCTCCGCCGTGCATCACGAAAACGGAGAGGAAAAGCTCCATTTGCTGATGGTGGATCCCCACATCCCCGCCGGCGCAAAGCTCTATTGATTGCCCCCTGATCGGGCTAAAAAAGCCTCTCGTACACCAATCCGTACACCAATTTACACCAAGGGTGCACCACGGATGCCGAGAAAAATGTGCGATTGAATTTCAGCCTCGCAGAAGTGATTCTGCGGGGCTGTTTTTTTGAAAACTATATATTCAGATATGAGACTCGGTGAGAAATCACCGGGTCTTATTTTTTGCGCTCACTACGCCTACTAAACAGGCGCAGTGGGCGCTTTTTTGTTTTCTAAAACCGGCACAAATAATTTTTTTGAAAAAGTGTGGGAATCTCGCAAAAAAATTCGGCAAAGAGAAAGTGAGAAGGCGATGAGCCTTCCGTGAACCTTGAAAACCGAATACACATTCAACAGGTACGTTCCTGATCGGGGGCGAAGGCCCCAGCCGGATGAAGGTGCGCCACGAACTTCCTGCCCATAAGGGTTATCACGGAAAGCAAGGTTGGTAGCGATTCCGAACCATTCTGAAATATCCGCTTGCTACGGATAAGGCGATGAAACGATTCAGGGACAATGATACTTCCCTATGGGGCTGGCGGAGTACCCGGCAGAGGTGAGATTCCTATGAGTTCGGTCAGCAGCCGAACGCCTGTTGACTTCCTTTTCTGCATTTTGGGTTCGAGGAAAAATGAAATGCAGCGACGAAAGCCCCAAAAGGTATTTTGAGGCTTTCGTGGATCAGAAATGATTCAAATTCAGAGAAAGGAGGAAACCCCATGGAAAACTGTAAGGTGATCGCCATCACGAATCAGAAGGGCGGCGTCGGCAAGACGACGACCGCAGTCAATCTCGGTGTGGGACTTGCAAGCTCCGGGAAACGGGTCCTGCTGGTGGATGCTGACCCGCAGGGCAGCTTAACCGTGAGCCTCGGCATAAAGAACCCAGACGAGCTGGATGTATCGCTGTCTTCCCTTATGCAGTCGGTCATTGATGATGAGCCGCTTGCGGAGGGTGCAATTATCCGGCACCAGGAGGGTGTGGATTTGCTTCCCTCGAACATTGAGCTCTCCGGTATGGAAACGGGCCTGTTCAATGTTATGAGCCGCGAGTATGTTCTGAAGAATGCCATCGACGGCATGAGAAAGAGCTACGACTACATTCTGATTGACTGCATGCCCTCGCTGGGTATGATGACGGTCAATGCGCTGGTTGCGGCAGACAGTGTGATTATCCCGTCTCAGCCGAACTTCCTGTCAACCAAAGGTCTTAACCTGCTTTTGCGCTCCATTTCAAAGATCAAGCGGCAGATCAATCCGAGGCTGAAGATTGACGGCATTTTGCTGACGATGGTGGATAACCGCACCAACAACGCCAAGGCGATTATTTCCTCGCTTCGTTCCACCGTGGGAGAGAACATCCGCGTGTTCCGTTCCGAAATTCCTTTTTCGGTAAGAGCTGCGGAGTGCAGTCTTTCCGGAGAAAGCATCTTCTCCCATGACAGGAACGGCAAGGTAGCAGCAGCGTATGAGACACTCACAAAGGAGGTGACAGAGCTTGAAGAGCGTGCAAAAAATCGATCTGGGCCTGACCGGGTACGATGAGCTTTTCATGAATGACGCGGAGCGAAAGGAAAATAAACTCCCGCGCATTTATGATATCCCTCTCTCGGAGATCGACGATTTTCCCGACCATCCCTTCAAGGTGAAGCTGGATGAGGACATGGATCAGCTTGTCCAGAGTATCAAGGAGCGGGGGATCATCACCCCTGTCACGCTCCGACCGAAGGAAGATGGGCGGTACGAGATCGTATCGGGGCATCGCAGAAAGAAGGCCTGCGAGCTTGCCGGCTTTGATACTGTGAAGGCCGAGGTGCGGGAGATGACCCGTGATGAGGCCATCATTCTAATGGTGGAATCGAACCTGCAGCGTTCTGTGATCCTGCCGAGTGAAAAGGCTTTTTCCTACAAGATGCGCTTGGAGGCCATGAAGAGGCAGGCAGGAAGACCTTCAAAAGAAAATGCGTCGCCAGTGGCGACTAATTTCCCGCAAGGTCGGTCTGATGTTGAACTTGGAGAACAAGTTGGCGAAAGCAAGGATCAGGTGCGGCGCTATATCCGCCTCACGGAGCTCATTCCGGAGCTTCTGGATTTGGTTGACGAGGGGCGCATTGCGTTCAGACCTGCGGTGGAGCTTTCGTACCTGCAAAAAGAAGAACAGGGTGCGCTGCTGGAGCAAATTGCCTATGCAGATGCCACGCCGTCCCTCGCCCAGGCCATTAAGCTGAAGCGGTTCTCTCAGGACGGAAAGCTGAACAACGAGGTCATTGAGTCGATCATGAGCGAGGAAAAGCCGAACCAGAGGGAGAAGATCAACATCAAGTACGCAGAGGCCAGAAGGTTTATCCCTGCCAGCATTCCCTACGAAAAAACCGGTGAGTATATTCTGAAAGCGCTGGAATATTATCACCGGTATCAGGAGCGGCAGAAAAGTCGGAATGACGCAAGATAGGTTCTTCGCCAAGGGAGCAGTCTACCCTTTTGACGGTGCACCGATGCCGTTCCCCCTCTCACACTCTCCCCTTCATTTACTGGCAATACCAGCTCAAAAGGAAAATATACAGGCGGCACAATTGAAGAAAACAAAGCGCATTCGTACAATATGAGAAAAACAGTCATTGGAGGTCATCCCATGAAAAAGCTTCTTATATTGTGCGCACTCCTGCTTGCCGCATTGCTTTCCGGATGCGCCGCAGAGCCCTCGCAAGGCCAAACGGCAGGAAACACATCGAAAGCTCCAACGCCACAGGAAGAAACGCCTGCTTCCTTTGAGCCGGTATCCACAGATTCAAGCGCTCACACCAAAGCCCCGACAGAAGCCGCCGATCCAGCAGCTTGCATACCAAATGAGGACAAGCACGATAGCAGCCCGAGCTTTTCTTCTGAGCCGGTAAGCGCACCCACAGAATCGAATGCGCCGACACCGGAGGAAGACCGGCAGGCACCCGTGCTTCCGGAGAAGTCGGAGAAAACAGAATGTCCAAAAGAGGAACCGTCCGTTCCTGCGATAACCGAGCCGGAACCGACTCCGGAAACTGAACCCGTATTTGATATCGAGCACTGGATTTCCTACGCAAAAAGCACGGCGGTGAGCTTGGGACTGACCTTGGATAGCTCGGCAACCGATTGCTGGGACAATCCGATTTCCGCAGAGCAGGGCTGCATCTATCTGGAGCGAGACATTAACTCGCGCTTGAAGCGATATGCCGAGGACAAGAGCATCACAGATGTCTGGATCTGGTACGAATGCGTCGGCACAGACAAGTATCTGATCTACATCGGGTACGCATAAAACTTTATATCACTTTGAGAAGCGTCGTAGAAATACGGCGCTTTTTTCATACCAAAATTCAATTTCAGGAGGAATGAAACCAACATGAAAAAGAACATTTTCAGACGGGGAATGTCGGGACTTCTTGCGGTTCTGATGACATTCACCGCGATCATGGGCATCGGCACGACTACGGCCTTTGCTGCCTCGACTGCCGGAGAAACCGCTGAGTCCTATTCCGTAGGCTTCCCCAGAGACGGGGACGCCAATCTGGATTACAGCGGCACATGGGGTCACGATGAGCTTCACTACATGAATGGCTGGACCTCCGGCGAGGCAACCTGGATGACCACGCTGCACACCATCGGCTCCTTCGATGGACAGGCCTGCTACTGCATTGAGCCGGGCGTGCCCCGCTTGCTGGGCAAGACATATTCCCGCCATGGCGAGGATTATTGGAAGAACTACCCATCCGACTGCAACAGCACCATCGACGCTGACACCATCAAAACCCTGCTGGGACGGATCATGCAGTACGGTTATCAGGGCAATCTTTCCACCTCATGGAGATCGCAGAATGATGCGGATGCCGAGAAACTGGCACACATGATGGCTACGCAGGTGCTGGTATGGGAAACGGTTGTCGGAGAGCGGGACGCAAACTTCAACCATGTTGACCCCGGCAGTGCTGATGCCGTGAAATCCGTGTACCGCACCACCCACCCGCTGTACAGTCGCTTTTCCGCTTATTATGACAGCATTGAGGACAGCGTTCAGAAGCATACCATCGTTCCCAGCTTCATGGCCAGAAGTACCGGCAAGGCACAGACTGTCGAGCTGAACTGGAACGGCAGTTGCTATTCGGCCACGCTGACAGATACCAACGGCGTCCTGGGCAATTACCGTTTCTCTGCTAACCAAACAGGTGTGTCCTTCTCTGTTCAGGGGAATGTGCTGACGATTTTAACCCAGAATGCCCCTAATGCTACGCTCCGGGTCACTGCCGAAAAGGAGGCTCTGCGTAAGGGCGTCGTGGTGTGGAGCGATGGCCACTATGGTCCGGACGGCACCATGCAGGATGTTGTTACCTACAGCGCTACGGTCAGCGATCCGGTCACAGCCTTTCTGAATCTGAAGGTCAGCTATGGCGGCGCTAAAATCATCAAGACCAGCGAGGACGGCAAGGTGGACGGCATTGCCTTCACCATCACCGGCGAGGGCGTCAATCAGACCGTTACCACCGACCGGAACGGTGAAATTCGCATCGACAATCTGATGCCCGGCACCTATACCGTCACCGAGCAGAGCTATGACAAGTATGTGCCCCAGGAAAGCCACCGTGTTACCGTGCTTGCCGGACAGACGGCGACGGTTTCCTTCAACAATGTACTCCGCCGCGGCGAGTTGACCGTGACCAAAACCTCCGATGACGGACTGAATCAGGGTATGAAGTTCCACCTTTTTGGAACCTCTCTCAGCGGTCTGTCTGTGGATGAATACGCCGTCACCGATGAAAACGGTGTTGCGACTTTTAAGGATGTGCTCATCGGCACCGGCTACACGCTGGAGGAAATGGACACTGCCATTCGCTATGTGGTTCCCGACAGCCAAAGTGCCGCAGTGGAATGGAACAGTGTAACCAATAAGAGCTTTTCCAACATCCTCAAGAAATTCAATGTCACCGTCACTAAGAGTGACTGTGAGGTCGGAACGGCGCAGGGCGACGCTTCGCTTGCCGGTGCCGCCTACGGCATTTATAAGGGCGATCAGCTTGCGGATACCTACTACACCGACGAGAACGGCCAGTTCAGCACCGGCTATTATGTCTGCGGCGACGACTGGACGATTCGTGAGATCAGCCCCTCCGAGGGCTATCTTCTGGACAGCACCGTTTATCCTGTCGGTGCAGAGGCGGCCAATTACACCGTTGAGCTGAACGCTGCGCCTGCTGTGGCTGTTGCCGAGCAGGTGCAGAAGGGCAATATCGCCATCATCAAGCACTCGGATAACGGCGATACGCAGATCGAAACTCCCGAAGAAGGTGCTGTGTTCGCTGTCTATCTGAAAGCCGCAGGCAGCTATGAGGCGGCAAAGGATACGGAGCGGGACTATCTGACCTGCGATGAAAACGGCTTTGCCCAGAGCAAGGACCTGCCCTACGGCGTGTACACCGTGCATCAGGTTTCCGGCTGGGAGGGTCGTGAGCTGATGAGCGACTTTGATGTGTTCATTGCCAAGGACGGCGAGACCTATCGCTACCTCATCAACAACGCTAACTTCGAGTCCTTCATTAAGGTCATCAAGGTAGACGAGGAGACCGGCAATACCATTCCCTATGCAGGCGCGGGCTTCCAGATCTTCCGTCCGGATGGCTCCAAGGTGGAAATGACCTTTACCTATCCGGAGGTTACCACCATCGACACCTTCTACACCAACGATGCCGGCATGCTCATCACGCCGGAGAAACTGGAGTTCGGTAAGGGCTACTCCCTCAAGGAGGTTTCAGCCCCTTACGGCTATGTGCTCAGTCATGAGGCGGTCAAGTTCGATGTGACCGAAGAGAATTCCACTAAGGAAAGCGGTATGACGGTCGTTGCGGTGAAGCTGGGCAACTACGCCCAGAAGGGCATCATTAAGATTTCCAAAACCGGTGAGGTGTTTGCCTCTGTTACGGCGGCGGACGGGGTCTATCAGCCTGTGTACGCAGTGCAGGGACTTGCGGGAGCAACCTATGAGATCAAGGCAGCTGAGGACATCTACACTCCGGACGGCACGCTGCGCTGCAGCGCCGGCGAGGTGGCGGATACGGTGACCACCGGCGCAGATGGCACGGCGGAAAGTAAGCCGCTGTATCTGGGCAAATACGAGATCACCGAAATAAAAGCTCCCGATGGCATGGTCGTAAACAAGAACGCCCATACCGCAGAGCTTGTCTATGCCGGTCAGGAAATCGAGATCACCGAAACCGCTGCCGGCTTCTGCAATGACAGACAGAAGGTACGGATTTCTCTTTCCAAGGTGCTGGAGCAGAATAAACAGTTCGGCATCGGCATGAATAACGAGCTTTCCGCTGTGACCTTCGGCTTCTATGCCGCCGAGGAGCTTACCGCAGCAGACGGCTCCGTCATTCCTGCGGACGGTCTCATTGAGATTCTGTCCCTTGACGAAAACGGAAAGGCCGTGCTCAAGAGCGATGTTCCCTTCGGCAGCTACTATGTCAAGGAAATCAGCACCGACAGCCACTACATCCTCTCCGATGAGAAGTACCCTGTGACCTTCGCCTATGCCGGTCAGGAAATCCCCGTGGTGGAGCTTGCCGTCAATGACGGAAAGAGCATTACCAACGAGATGATCTACGGAGAGATCCACGGCATGAAGAAGGACGAGGACGGCAAGGCGCTGGCCGGAGCTACCATCGGGCTGTTCCTCACAGACGGCACCGAGCCTATCCTGACCACCGTTTCCGCAGAGAACGGCAGCTTTGCCTTCACGGGTATCCCCTATGGCGAGTATGTGGTTCGTGAAATCGCCGCGCCGGAAGGCTATGTGATGGATGAGACGCCCTATGCCGTGAAGGTAGATCAGAACGGCGCTGTGGTCGAGATTGAGATCACCAACAAACTCATTCGCGGCAGCGTTCAGCTGACCAAGGTGGATAAAGACTATCCCGATCATCACCTGAGCGGCGCAGTCTTTGAGGTATACCGTGGCGGAAAGCTTGTGGGCCAGATGGAGGAGCTGTCCGACGGTGTCTACAAGCTGGACAATCTGCCCTACGGCGATTACACGCTGAAGGAAACCGAGGCCCCCAAGGGCTTCTTCCTTGATGAGAAAACCTATAGCTTCTCCATTAAGGAAGATGGTAAAACCGTCGTCGTGGAAAATGAGGCCGGAAAGGGCTTTGTCAACCAGGCACAGACCGGAGGCATTCGCATTGAAAAGACTTCGGATGACGGCGTGCTGAAGGGCTTTACCTTCCGTGTGGAGGGCACGGATATCACCGGCAATGCCTTCAGCAAGGACTTTGTGACCGACGAAAAGGGGCAGATCCACATTGATGGCCTGCGCATCGGCGATTATGTGATCTCTGAGGTGTCCAACAAAGCCAACGAGAAGTATGAGCTTCCCGCAAATGTCACCGTAACCGTTCACGAGGGAAAGACGGTCGTTGCCAAGTTCCATAACAAGCTCAAGCCTGTTACGGATATCCCCAAGACCGGAGATACCACCAATATGCCTCTTTGGGCAGCACTGGCCGGTATCTCTGCAATCGGTGCAGGTGCGGCGGCTTTCTTTACCTTCCGAAAAAAGAAGGAGGTAGGCAAGCATGAGCGCTAAGGTTATCATCGGCATCGGTCTTGTGGTGTTTATTATCGCAGGGCTGATCGTTCTTCGCCTGAAGAACAGAAAGTAAAAACGCCAAGGGGCGACATCCGCAAAAAGATGCCGCCCCATTTGCAAAAGGAGACGCTATGGAAGAGACAAGAAAAATCGGAGATTACTCCGTAAAGTATTCCATGTATATCGGGCACAAGGATATTGCACTGGGTGAGAACCCCGGTGCCGACAAGGATGAACGGTATATGTGCTGCTTTGTAGAGACCAACGCCATTTTCGAGCGCTATTCCGGAGTGCTGGTCAGCGACGATTTTGCGGAGATTGCAAAGGTGTTCGGACAGCGCGTAGCAGACGCAGCCGAGGAAATTATTCAGGAAAACGAAAGAGCCTGTCAGGAGGTCGGCATAAATGAGGAACTCATGGCAGAAAGCTGCGCGCCGGTTTCCTACAAAGATTCCATTGAGAACAAGGTCGTTGTCGTCAAGGGCAGCATTCTCCGGCCTGAGTTCCGCCATGCCAATCATCAGCTCATGCTGTGTACCGGTGGCTTCGGCGCGCAGGCAAATGCGCGAGGCCGTACCTGCTGCTGCATTTCTCTGTTCGACGGGAGAAAGACCTCCTTTTACCGCACGGATTTTCTCGGCGTCATGGATGAAAAGAAGCTTCCCGAATGGGCGCAGAAGGGCTTGGAGAAAGCAAAAGAGATGCACGCGCAGGAAAAGAAGCCGGCTAAAGAAAGAGGTGACGCAAGATGATCGAGTATGAAAAAAGAGCAATGATCGAGGCGGAGGACAAATATACCTTTCGTCAGAGCACGCAAATTTCCATGCAAACCGGACTGATCGGCCACCTCCGGGCAGACATGGATACAGACGGCAACGGCTTTTTCAGCAGCTGGTTTGATTTCCGGGAGGAGCTGAAAACCGACGAGTTCAAGGCGGAGTTTGACGAGGTAATCAACTCTCTGCGTGAGGAAGGCGACATTCTTCATAACCGCAGGGCGCTTGCCAAGTACTGCTATTGCACACCCCAAAGCCGTATGCAGGAGGAACCGGGCTACTATGGCGTTCGTGTGGATACCGAAAAATATGCCTATCTTCTGCGCCTGAACCCGGACAGAGGCGAATACAACCTGTACTGCTATTGCTATCGCCGGGATTGGCTCGATCAGCACCTGAAGGACGCAGAGAAAGGAATCCGTTTTATTGACAGCCATTACAAGGAGCTGTTTCGCATTCCGGATGGCGGCAAGGTGAAAATCCACTATTCGTGGAATGAAGACCAGATTCGCACCTGCCGCTATATCGACGATTACCATGTGGAGATCGGGAGCAACCTCTATCACATTTGCGAGTTTGCCGAGCGCATGGAATACGGCGGCCATACCTGCGAGCCGGTTCGGGACAACCTGCCCGAGCGGTGCTACAGCGTTCTTTCCGGCAGCGACGAAATCATTATCATCAAGCGCGGCGAAAAGGGTTACTTCAAGACGGACATTCCCGTCACCGACAAGGACGAAGCCCGGAGCATCGCGAATGAGTATAATGCAAAGCTCGGCGTCAGTAAGGCGCAGGAAGAAGCGATGAAGGCCGGTTCTATGTTCGGCTTTCAGGTGCCCGCCGCTGACCCGAGAAATTATGACGCAGACGGAAAGCCCGTGATGCCGAAGGACAGAGGTGATGCACGATGAGTAAGGACGATTATCGCATCTGGTCCAATGCTGACCTTGACTATGAGGAGTGGAAAGACTGGATAGAGGAAGAATATCCGACGCTTTCCGAGGACGAGCGCGTCGCCATGATGTATGAGGAAAATGGGCATTATCTTGAGGACGAACGCCTGAATTTGGACATTCAACTTTCCCAGCCTATTCTGGTTGTTGCCGATCTGGGGCTTTGGAATGGCAGGCGCACGGGATACAAAGAAATTCCCAGCGGTAATATCCGGGACTGCCTTTACTCTGATTACGACTACACCACATGGTATGTGGACCGAAACGGAGATTTCCGGTGCGATGACACCCACCATGACGGAACAAACCATTATCTCTATCGGGTATATAAGGACAATGTTTCCCAGGCGCAGAAAGACCGGCTCAAAGAAAAAATCTACAACGGCACAGCCACCAGGGCAGATATTGTCCGTGTCACCCGCAGGCTTGGCGATGAGATCGGGAAGGTGTATGGCTGGAGCTTTCCAGCCCGGCAGAGAGAACGAGGTGAGGCACGATGAACCACGCACTGCCGAGCGAAAGTTATATTGCCAGACTGGACTATTTGGCTTTCAACGGAAAAGTATGCAGCAGCGTTGAGTACAGCGATGAGCAGCGCTTCCTGGAAGACCTGAAGGAGTCGCTCTATCACGGTGAGCCGCTGTGCGTCGTTCTCTACCGAGACCGGAACGGCAAGACGATTTCTCGTGCGTTTCTGAACGACCTGGATACGCTGCCAAAAGGACTTTTCATAGAGGACAGTTCCCACAGAAAGCCGAAGGAAAGGGGTGAAGCACGATGAGGGTAAATGCCATGACAGAGAAGTTTGAGGATGTGACGGTTCTGGGGTATCCCATGCTTTTTACCTGCCTGCGGGTAGACCGCGATACCGTTCCACAGGGCATGTACATGTACGAGGTTCGCCACGATGATGACCAACAGGGCGAGCCGGTTCAGATTGCCAACTGGATCATGGTGAATCATTGGGGAACGTTGATTTCCAATAGACCAATTCGCTTGGAGCCCCGACCGGATGGGAGAAACGCCTACCGCGACATTGATCCTGAAAACGATTGGAACTATGAGGGCACGCTTACTACCGTGAAGGAGTACATGGAGAAGAATCCACCGGCGGTTCATAAGCAAAAAGACCACGAACCTGAGAGATAAGGAGAAGCTATGGATAAGAAGAAAGCCATCTGCGAGTATCTCCGTAAAAATCATATTGGCAAAGAAAATGCCATCCACAGCAAGGAGCTTGAAAAGCTGTTTCTGCTTGACGGACGAAATATTCGCCGCAAGATCAGCGCCTTGCGACAGGATGGCTTTCCTATTTGCAGCGATGAAACGGGCTACTATTACGCAGATAACCAGAAAGAGATCAATACCACCGTCTACCGGTTGAATGAGTTGGTGACGAAGGTATCCAACGCCAGAACCGGGCTTTTATTTGCGTCGATCCTCGGAGAGAATGCGCAGACCGTTGAAGTCACGATCAAAGTAAGATAAGGAGGGAGTTCCCATGCCGAGCAAATACAGAATCATTTTGGAGATGGCGTCCCAGACTGCCAGGGATATCGCCTCCAATGCCGACCGTTATACCGACTTTCTGATTACGGCGGCAAACAACTACAAGTACAGCTTTAAGGAGCAGTTGCTTATCCATGCGCAGAAGCCGGATGCAACGGCGTGTGCGGAAATCGACACATGGAATAAACTCGGCAGATGGGTAAACAAGGGCACGAAAGGTATCGCGCTGCTGATCGACAGAGATGTTCCCTACAAGCTGAGACATGTCTTTGATATCTCCGACACCAACAGCCGTGCCGGAAGGAACATCACCCTTTGGCAGATGAAGCCGGAGTACGAATATGCGGTATCGGAAAGCCTTCAGGCCAGCTTCGGTGATGTGGAGGAGCCGCGAGATTTCCCGCACCTTCTCATAGATATTTCCGGTTATGCCGTGGAGGATAATCTTTCAGATTATCTCATGGAACTGAACGCTGTCAAAGCTGGCAGCTTTCTGGAGGAGCTGGACGACACAAGCCTTGAAGCGTGGCTGAAAACCACGCTGAAAAGCAGCGTCGCTTTTATGGCGCTCTCCCGTGCGGGGTATGAGCCGAGGCAGTATTTTGACCGGGAGGATTTCAGACACCTCTTTGACTTCAACACCGTGGAGGTTATCTCCGTGCTCGGTGCCGCAGTCAGCGATATTTCTGAGATGGTCATCCGGGAAATGGGCGAAACCGTCAAGGAAATGGAGAAGGAAGAAAGACGGAAGATTCGCACATTTGCACAGGAGGGTGCTTCTGCGTATCATAAGAACCGAACAGAAAACAAGGAAAGGAGCAACGAATATGGAACTGACCTATACGATGCAGGGGGATTATCTGATTCCCGATCTGACCGTGCCGGAGAGCCCGAAGCTTGGGAAGTATGGAATGCTGCGGCGGACATTCCTCCGCGAGCACCGGGATGGGATCTACACCGGGATGCTGCTGAACGGAACACTGAACAGTCATCTGGAGGAGGTGGACCGGCAGGCACAGAAGATGCTGGACGACCTGACCGAGCAGATGAAGGCGCTGAACGGAGTGACGGAGCAGCTGAAGGCGGAGGATCAGATGCGATGGGTGCAGATGATGAACTCCATTCGCCACTCGGCGGAGGAAGTGATTCTGAACGACCTGATCTACGCGTAACGCTCCCCACAGTTGAACAGCAGCAGGAAATTATCGCAGAAGCGGAGGAAGAAAAATCCTCCGCTTTTGCTATTTCTCAGGAGGACATCGACGCCATTCTGACACGGGGCAGCGGCATCCATCAGGGCAAATTCCGCATCTATGAGCAGTTTCTCAAACAGGATTCTTCCGAGAACAATATCACCTTTTTGAAAAACGAATATGGCATCGGCGGCGCGTATCCTGCCGTTTCCGACAGGAATCTTGACGAAGACCACGATGCCAAAGGAATCAAGATCAGCAGAGGCAGAATCTCTCGGCCCGATGCGGAACTGCTTTTGCGGTGGAACAAGGTCGAGAAGCGGATCGGGGAGCTGATTCGCACCGACCGCTACCTGAGCCAAGCGGAGAAGGACTACTACCCCGCCTACCGGGAGCAGGAAGAAGCTCGGAGGAAACAAGGTGAAATCTCTGAGGAGTTCCGGTCGATTGTCTATGATTATAACGACTTCGTGACGCAGCTCGGCGAGGAAAGCAAAGCGCTGAATCTGTACTATCTCTCAAGCTGCTGGAGCGCGTTCAGCGTGGGCGAAAAGAAAATGCACGCCCGTACTGCGGAGGGTGACTTCATCCTCCCCATGATGCGCGAGGCGATGAATGCGATCATTGCGGACAACACCCACCTGACCGCACGATGCGAGGCTATGCTGGAAGCGTTGAACAGTGATGTGGCAAAGCCGCTTGGGCCGACCTTCGATGAGCTGAACCCTCCGCCGGAGCCCCAGAAGGAATACCGCTATCATCTCGGTGATACGGTCTATATCGGCACGCAGGAATACGAGCTGCTGTCTTTTGACGAGAAGAAGGTCGTCCTCTTTGATACACAGTTCCCGCTGTTTAACAAAGAGCTGTCTCGTGAGGAGTTCGATAACCGGCTCAAAGAAAATCCGCTGAATGACAAGCTGCTGCAAGTCGTGGAAGAACCCCCTGTTGCAGACAATACGAAGGCGAGAATATCCCTTGACACCGGCAGCAACAAGGTTCACTGGATCTACATCAATCCCGATGCAGATGCAGGCGGACAGTATGTTTCCGGTGATCTTGATTTCTCTGTTTTTGAAGAGCTTGTCGAGCAGTATGACATTGCCAGCCATCCGGAAAACGCCGCCGACTTCCGAAATGACCTTGAAGAAATGTCGGATCAGTTCCTTGCGGACATCAATACTCCGTTCTTCATGGAAGCTGAAAATGACTATGAGATGGACTGCGATTATATCGAGTTCACGCCGGAAAACCTCCTGAAGATTCACGAGGATATTCTGTCTTTTGAAGCAGACCGGGAAGCGGCGCGAGAGACTGATCGATATGAGGCGGAGTTTGGTGCGGACGGCACACGGGTATTCAGAGAAACGGAAGATTTGGCAGAAGACGATTCCGAAATTGAGAGCCTAACGGACGAAGAATTGGATGCTCTGCCCATCAGCACCGTCAAAGACGGCGAGGTCGTGACATACCCCAATGCGGAGGCCTTGCTGGATGACCAGGAAGAAGCGCTCGCCCCGCCTCTACAAGTGAAAAGGCCTTCCAAGATCGCGCCTCATGTGCTGCATCCGGAAATCAGCACCGAGTACCGAACCAACTTTCAAATCGAGAGCGATGATATCGGTGTGGGCACGCCGCTGGAACGGTTCTATCACAATATCCGTGCCATTCAGCTCCTGAACAAGCTGGATGCGGAAAACCGATTGGCAACACCCACGGAGCAGCGCGTACTTGCCGACTATGTGGGTTGGGGCGGTCTCTCTGAGTTATTCAAGGAGGACAATCCCCATTATACCGAGCTGAAGAATGTGCTTTCCGATGAGGAATATGTGTCGGCAAGAGAATCCACGCTGACGGCCTTCTATACGCCGCCCGTAGTGATCAAGGCGGTGTACAGTGCCCTGGAGAACATGCACTTTCAGACCGGCAATGTGCTGGAGCCCTCCTGCGGCATCGGCAACTTTATGGGGCTTGTTCCCGAAAGCATGAATGGCGCGAAGTTCTATGGTGTGGAGCTGGACAGTATTTCCGGGCGGATCGCCCAGCAGCTGTATCAGAAAAATAGCATCGCAGTGCAGGGCTTTGAGAGTACAAATCTTCCCGACAGCTTCTTTGACGCTGCAATCGGCAATGTCCCCTTCGGACAGTTCAAGGTGCCCGACAAACGCTACGATAAGCACAACTTTCTCATTCACGACTATTTCTTCGCCCGCACCTTGGATAAGGTGAGACCCGGCGGCGTGATTGCCTTCATTACCTCAAAGGGTACGCTGGATAAGGAAAATCCCAATGTCCGAAAGTATATTGCCCAGAGAGCCGACCTGCTCGGCGCTATCCGGCTGCCGAATGATACCTTCAAGGCCGCTGCCGGCACAGAGGTCACATCGGACATTATCTTCCTCCAAAAGCGTGACCGATTGGTGGATATTGAGCCCGATTGGGTGCATCTGGCCACCGACGCCAATGGCATCCGGATGAACGCCTATTTTGTGGACAACCCTGAAATGGTGTTGGGCGACATGCAGATGGTCAGCGGGCCTCACGGCATGGAGTCCGCCTGTATTGCTTATGAAAATGCAGAGCTTGGGGACCTCTTGCGGGATGCCATCCAGAACATTCATGCCGAGATTACCGAATTTGAAATCGACGATCTTGAAGCGGAGGATGAAGACCTTTCTATTCCCGCTGACCCTGATGTGCGCAATTTCAGCTTCACGGTGGTGGACGGTAAAATCTATTACCGTGAAAACAGCCGCATGAATCCCGTGGATGTTTCCGCGACTGCCGAAAGCCGCATCAAAGGCATGATTGCCATCCGTGATTGTGTCCGGACGCTGATTGAGTACCAGACGGAGGACTATCCCGATGCCGATATCAAGGCAGAGCAGGAAAAACTCAATTGCCTCTATGATGATTTCAGTAAAAAATATGGGCTTATCAGCGCAAGAGCCAACAATTCGGCTTTCAATTCCGACAGCTCCTACTGCCTGCTTGCTTCACTGGAGGTGCTGGATGATGAGGGCAACTTCCTCCGCAAGGCAGATATGTTCTCCAAACGAACCATCAAGCAGAAGGTAACGGTGCAGTCGGTTGACACGGCTTCCGAGGCCTATGCTCTGTCCCTTGCGGAAAAAGCAAGAATCGATATGCCGTATATGTCGCAGCTCACCGGCAAAACCGAGCAGGAGCTGTTTGAGGATTTGAAGGGTGTTATTTTCCTCAACCCCATGCACATAAGCGAAGAGGACGGCAAGCCGAAGTATCTCCCTGCCGATGAATATCTCTCCGGCAATGTCCGTGAAAAGCTCCGTTGGGCAAAGCAGAGTGCGGAACTCTACCCCGAGGATTACGGAGAGAATGTCCGTGCTCTTGAGGCGGTGCAGCCGGTTGACCTGACGGCAAGTGAGATTTCCGTAAGGTTGGGCGCAACATGGCTGCCTCCGGAAATCATTGAGGAGTTCATGTTTGAACTGTTCAGCACCCCACGCTACTGCCAGTGGAACATCCATGTTCACTACGCACAGTACACCGGCGAATGGAATGTGGAGGGAAAATCCTATGACCGCAGCAATGTAAAAGCCCACAACGCCTACGGCACCGGCAGAGTCAACGGCTATAAGATCATGGAGGAAACCCTGAACCTTCGTGATGTGAGAATCTTCGACTACATCGAGGACGGAAACGGCAGGAAAACGGCTGTGCTCAACAAGAAAGAAACCGCCATCGCACAGGGCAAGCAGGAGCTTATTAAGCAGGCCTTTGCAGACTGGATATGGAGCGATCCGGAACGCCGGGAGCAGCTAACCAAGCTGTATAATGAGAAGTTCAACAGCATTCGCCCCCGTGAGTATGACGGCAGCCACCTGAATTTCGTGGGAATCAATCCGGAGATCACGCTGAGGCCGCATCAGGTCAATGCCATTGCACACATTCTCTACGGCGGCAACACCCTGCTTGCCCATGTAGTGGGGGCTGGGAAGACCTTCGAGATGGTAGCGGCGGCCCAAGAGAGCAAACGGCTGGGCTTGTGTCAGAAAAGCCTGTTTGTGGTCCCCAATCATCTGACGGAGCAATGGGCGAGCGAATACCTCCAGCTCTATCCCTCCGCCAATATTCTTGTCGCCACCAAGAAGGACTTTGAGACCAAGAACCGCAAGAAGTTCTGCGGGCGCATTGCCACCGGCGACTACGATGCGGTCATCATTGGGCACAGCCAATTTGAAAAGATCCCCATGTCCCTGGAACGACAGCGTGCCATCCTGCAGCAACAGCTGGATGAAGTGCTGGACGGCATTTCTGAATTGAAGAAAAACCGTGGGGATAATTTCTCCATCAAGCAGCTGGAGCGAACCAAGAAAACGGTCAAGCAGAAGCTGGACAAGCTCAACGATCAGTCCCGCAAGGATGATGTTGTGACCTTTGAGGAGCTGGGCGTTGACCGTATCTTCATCGATGAGGCGCATTACTATAAAAACCTCGCCGCATTTACAAAAATGCGGAATGTGGGTAACATCAGCCAAACCGAGGCCATGAAGTCCAGCGACCTGTATATGAAGTGCCGGTATTTGGACCAGCTGACCGGCGGCAGAGGCGTTGTGTTTGCCACCGGCACACCCATCTCCAACAGCATGGTGGAGATGTACACCATGCAGAAGTATCTCCAGTACGGAGCGCTGCGCAGGAATGACCTTCTCCACTTCGATGCCTGGGCCTCCACCTTCGGTGAGACGGTGACAGCCATCGAGCTCTCTCCGGAGGGCACGGGCTACCGCGCCAAAACGAGGTTTGCCAAGTTCTATAATCTGCCGGAGCTCATGGCAATGTTCAAGGAGACCGCAGATATTCAAACGGCGGATATGCTCAAGCTCCCCGTGCCGGAGGCCCATTACCACAGCGTTGTTTTGAAGCCATCGGAAACGCAAAAGGAAATGGTGGCCTCTCTTTCAGAACGAGCCGAGCGTGTCCGCAATAAGATGGTGGATTCCAGCGTGGATAACATGCTCCTCATCACCAATGACGGCAGAAAGCTCGCCTTGGATCAGCGGCTCATGAACGATATGCTCCCCGACAGCGAGGCAAGCAAAGTTGGGACCTGTGCGGAGAATGTTTTTGACATCTGGCAGCGCACCGCCGATCGGAAATCGACACAGATGGTATTCTGCGACTTGTCTACGCCCCACGGCGACGGCAAGTTCAATGTGTACGATGATCTCCGAAACAAGCTGATTGCCAAGGGCGTTCCGGCAGAGGAAATCGCCTATATTCATACGGCAAACTCCGAGGCGCAAAAGAAAGAGCTGTTTGGCAAGGTGCGCTCCGGTCAGGTGCGTGTGCTCATCGGTTCCACGCAGAAAATGGGAGCCGGCACCAATGTGCAGACGAAGCTTGCGGCACTTCATCATTTGGATTGTCCGTGGCGACCGTCAGACCTGCAGCAGCGGGAAGGACGAATCATCCGCCAGGGCAACGAAAACAAGGAGGTCGATATTTACACCTATGTCACGGAGAACACCTTCGACAGCTACCTGTATCAGTTGGTGGAATCCAAGCAGAAGTTCATTGGGCAGATTATGACCAGCAAATCCCCGGTGCGTTCTGCGGAGGACATTGACGAAACTGCCCTGAGCTATGCGGAAATCAAGGCGCTGTGCGCCGGCAATCCCTACATCAAGGAGAAGATGGATTTAGATATTGATGTGTCTCGCCTGAAGCTGCTCAAGGCCAACCATCTGAGCCAGCGCTATTCGCTGGAGGATCAAATCCTGAAGGAGTTCCCCCAGAAAATCAAATCATTGGAGCAGCGCATTGAGGGCTATAAAGCGGATATTGACCAGCGCAAAAGGAATACCGAGCCAAACGAGGACGGCTTCTCTCCGATGTTTATGCCGGGCGGCACGGTAAGGGAAAAGAAGGCTGCCGGCGATGCCATCCTCGGCCTTTGCAAGTCCATGACAAGCCCCGACCCGATTCCCATCGGTCAGTACCGTGGCTTCGATATGGAGCTGTCCTTCGATACCTTCAGCCGAGAATATAAGATCACGCTGATTCATCAGCTGCGGCATACGGTCACGCTGGGAACGGACATCTTCGGCAACATTCAGCGACTGGATAACACCCTCGGCGCTTTTGAGGAACGAATGGCGGCGTGTGCCGAGCAGCTGGAGAATACACGGGTTCAGCTTGAAAACGCAAAGGCCGAGGTACAGAAGCCATTCCCCCAGGAGGAAGAACTGAAAACCAAATCGGCACGGCTAAATGAACTGAATGCGATGCTCAATCTCGACAAAAGAGAGAACGAGATCGTGGACGGTGAGCGTGGCGAGGAGGAGCCGCAAAAATCATCCGCAGACAGAGAACGCTAAAAAGAAAATCACAGCGGCAATGTGGAATACCTGCATTGCCGCTGTGATACGCAAGCCGGGAAATGTACCGAGTATGCGATAGAATGAGGCTGACAAATCGGAATTTACCTCTATTCAGACATACAAGCTCTTGACAATAAAGCTCCTATATAGTATAATTTGATAAACTACTATATAGGAGCATTTGCATGAAAACAAATGGCGGATTTCTTGTCACCAAAATAAAACAACTTGGAGACCGGATTTTTGAGAAGATTCTCAGCGAAAAGAATATTGATGCGTTCAATGGAGCCCAGGGGC
>OMDM01000326.1_pt1 | contig 21144 bp, 8 predicted proteins | sample 1673801 | NCBI WGS metagenome assembly OMDM01 (sample SAMEA103958127, study PRJEB25191) | human gut metagenome | biome: human-associated habitat [ENVO:00009003]; feature: intestine environment [ENVO:2100002]; material: feces | place: Germany | collected 2013/2015 | reverse complement strand
TACCGGTCGGTTCCGCCTTTCGCTATATCTATATGTCGTGGGATTGCGAGGTTGTGGATTAATCGCGGGGGAGGGTTTCGCAGTCGTCTTTTGACGTTACTTGATCTTCTCCGAAAGCGTGGTTTCCAGATCCTTCAACGAACCGCTGAGATCGGCCTCCTTCGCGGCCTTTTGCAAATCGGACTGATCCAGGGTCGGCGAATCGATGTCGGACATCTTCGCATGAAGATCCTGAAGCTTTTCGTAATCGGCGGACCCATACTCGATATCGTTGAGATTCAGATCGGCCATCTGATCCACAATGTCCTTCTTCTTGCTGACGCTTTCCTGCATATCCGCGCCATACTCGGCATAGGACTTGATGGGAACCTTGGCCAGATCGCCGGCGTCGGCGGCACAGCTTTCGAGCGCCTTGGAAAGATCGCGATAGTACGAAGACATGTCGGCGGAGTCGAATTTCGGCAGCTTCGTGCAGGTATGCGTCATCTTCATGAGCGCGGGCATGGTCTGGGCCAGATCGTTCATGTACCTCTCGTATTTCGCACGGTCCCGCTCGAACGTCTCGTACTTCTCCTTGACGTCCTTGTCTTTTTTCACGGCCTTCATGGCAGCCAGCTTGTCGCTGTCCTGCTTGAAGGTCTTCAACTTCTTCTTGCCCTCGTCATAAGCGGAGGATGAATCGTTGTCCGTTGCGCTCGCCGCCGAGCTGAATTCCTCATTGATGGCTGTATAGCTGCTTTCCAACGCCTGCGTTTGGACCAGCGCTTCCTCGTAATCGGAACGGCTGACGCGATTCGTAAGGAAGAACACCGCTGCCAGCGCGATGACGACGACTGCGGCCACCGCGCCGATGATAATGGCGACCGGCGGCTTATTTTTGGCCGCGGCGCCGGCTTGCTGGGAAGGAAAGTTGCCGGGCATTGGCGGTTGCGGCTGACCGTATTGTTGCGATTGGGCATATTGTGGCATCGCAGGCTGTGGAACCGCCGGTTGAGACGCGGTGGGCTGGGGCATGGCGGGCTGACCGTACGGCATCGGCCGCGGCTGACCATACTGCGGCATCGGCGGCTGAGGCTGTCCATAAGGTTGCGGTTGTCCGTATTGCTGCGGCTGGCCGTACGGCATGGGTTGCGGCTGTCCGTATTGAGGCCCGCCCGGCTGTGGCTGACTGTAGTTTGGCGCCTGCGGCTGCGGAGGCTGGTTATACTGCGGTTGCCCATTCTGCGGTTGACCATACGGAGGAGTGTTCGCCATGTGAAAAGTCCTTCTTATCCTTTTTCCTTTTTTTGAATGTCGAATCCGTGAACACGGAGGGAAACATCGACGTGTCCGTCTCTTTTGACGAGTTACAGCATAATATTTTGAGACGGAATATGCGAGCATCGTATTGCAGAATGAGTATCGTCAGACGGCATGGACGTCACCTTCCTACAATGGGAATATGAGTTTTCTACCTTACCCGCCGCCGCCCGAACCAGGGTGGTATGACGATGACGTCACGGTGATGGCGCAACCCACAGCCGAACCCGTCGACAATGCCGCCGATTCCTTGGAAACACGCGAACGGCTCGCCGCACAGAACGAGTCGGGCGACCACGATATGCAGGATGTTTCCGTTGCGAAGGGCGACGCTGCCGTTTCGGACGAGGACGATATCGACTGGGACGGCACCGTGCTTTCCGAAGCCTTCACCATGAAGCAGCCGAAGCACACGTACGTGCTGGACAACGAGCAGACCGGACAGCAGGTGATCGTGGATATGGGCGTGCTCCTTGGCCGCAAGCCTTCGGCCGAAGTGCCCGCCGGCGCCAAATCGGTCAAGCTGGAGGATCCGACGCGCACAATCTCACGCAACCATGCGGCGATCAGCTTCGACCAGGATGGCACGCTGTGGATAGAGGATTACGGTTCGCTCAACGGCACGTACATCATCCAAGACGATGTCGAAACCAAAGTGGAACACAAGCCGATGCAGCTGGAGGCGCCATGCACGGTGCGTATCGGCGACCAGTTCTTCCAATTCCGCAAACAGTGAGGGCGTTTGTCAGTGAAGACACGATTACGCTGACGGACTGCGTTGACGATTTGTGTTGACAGCGTCGGCGCGGACGGTTAGCGGTAAGACGATAAGGGGTTGTCACGGAGATTCCCGCGACAACCCCTTATGTTTCAAATGGTCTGATAATCGGCGTTAGCTCACTGCTGGCGCAGACGAATGGCCGCGTTGATGGCCGAATCGTTCAACTGGCCAAGCCAGGCAAGCAATTCCGGATAGATGTACGGATTGCGCGCAAGACACGGACGAAGCTCCGGCGCTTCGCTGGCGATACGGGCCATCAACATCTGATCGGTGGTGGTCATGGCCAGTTCCGCGGTGAACCCCGCGTCTGCCGGCGATTCCTGGGCCGCGGCATACTGCTGTTCGGCATACTGCTGTTCCGGTTCGTTCTGCGGCTGGCTCGATGAATAATCGGCCACTTCGGACAAATCGGCGGGATTCATGTATGGGTCGACATACTCGGTCGAAGCCTCGTTGGACGCCGCATAGGCAGCGTCCTGACCGTATTGCTGGTTCACCGGCTGTTCCGGCTGATACTGCTGCTCCTGCTGGAACTGTTCCGCCACTGCCGGCTGATACTGCTGCTCCGGCTGGACCTGTTCGGCAACCGGTTCGGCCATTGGCTGGGCCGTCGGCTCGGCAATCAGATGCGGCTGCACGCCATTTTGCGGAACCGGCCAGCCCATCGCCACCAGCTGCTGGCGGGCGCGCTCATCGCCGAATTCGGCGACCCAACGCTTCAGACCCGGGTACGCTCGCGGATTGGCAACGACATTCGCACCGAATTCCGGATTCTCGTACGCGATTTTCGCCAGGAACACGGGATCGGCGTTCGGATCCTGCACGGCCGCCACCGCGGCATCGAAATCGACCATCATGATCTCCTTGTCTCGTGGTCTGTAACCATCTTATTGAATGACTCGTAACGTTTGCAACGTACCGTCCAGCACATCGTCGATATCCTCGTCATCGCCGATCTTGCTGACGTTCCAATCCTCGTCGCACGGCATATCGGAACGCATATCCACCACGATGACGGTGATGTTGTCGCGGCCACCGGCGTTCAGCGCGGCGCGTACCAGCATGTCCGCGGCCATCTGCGGGTCGGCGTACGCCGCCGCGATCTCGGCAAGCTGCTCACGGCCGATCTGCGCATGCAGCCCATCGGAACAGATGATGAACCGTCCGTCCGCACGCGCGGCGTACCAGTCAGGCTGGATGCCGGCAGGCGCGCCGACACATTGCGTGATGATGTTGCGCGGAATGCAACGGCTCGCCTCATCGGGCAGCATCTGCCCCGAATCGATGGCGTTCTGCCGTTCCGAATGGTCGCGGGTGATGCACGTCAGCGAATCCGCCAGCCACGCGCCATTGCCGTCGGCGCGCATATGGTACGTGCGGGAATCGCCCACATTGACGATGTAACACCGTTCGTCGGAACATATCGCGTCATCGCCGACACGCGTCGGCAGCAGCACGCCGCTGATGGTAGTGCCCGCAACGCCGCCGAGCTGCTCACCCAGACGGAGCACCTCCTGCTGGGCAAGGATCAGCGTTTCGTCAATCGCGTCAAGATCGCGCGTCGGCAGTTCGGCCAAACGCGCGAACCGTTCCGCAACATCGGAACTGGCCTGCTTGCCGCCCTTGCCGCCACCCATGCCGTCGCACACCACATACACGCCGTTGCCTGCGCAGGCGCTGTCCTGGTTGTCTTTCCTACGCAAGCCGATATTGCTGTTCAGACCGACCTCAATATGTTTGACGTTCATGAGTCCCGCCCTTTCACACCGATTTTCCGCAAGCGGATTTTCCGGAAGTGGAACACGTCCGCAAGCGATAGTTTCGCCCGCCACCTGCGGAACGTCGGCAGCGAGCCGAGCATGAACTTTCGTTCTTCGGCGATGTCATGCCAGTAGCGTTCCGCATGCTCCTGCGTGACATCGCCTCCGGAGAAGGCCGCGTAATCAGCCTCCCTGCCCAGCTCGAGCAGTGTATTGGCATCGAAGCCCATCTGTTCGGCGATGGCCTGCGCCTGCTCGTTTCTGGTGCCTTGGACGTCAAGGCCGCTTTGCTGGGCAAGCGCCGCGACCGCCTGCCATCCGGCAGCGACGCGTTGCGATGCGCTGCCATGCCTGCGAGCCCGAGCCAGGGCGATCGCCTTGATGGCGAGCAGCAGGCCGCAGACGATGAGCACCGTCCACAGAGGGCTGCCGTAGATGGCGACTTTTCTGACGATTCTGCCGAAACGCTGCCAGAACAGGCTCGTCGGCGTCTCGTCGGCCATGCTGCCGCCAAGCGACGTTTTGCCCTTGGCTTGGTTGTCGTCACGCAGCGGATCGGTAAGCGGCACCGGAGGCTGACGCATCAAGGTCTGCGGATTGGGCGGAGTGAGATTCTGGTTCTCGTCGGGAACCTTCGTTTCCTTCGGTGTCGGGTAGAACGCCACCCATCCGTAACCGTCCAGCTTGATCTCCACCCAAGCGGTCACATCGTTGCCGGTGAATTTCGTGGTGGTGGTTTTGCCATGCTTCTCGGTGCGGCTGTCACTGATCTCGCCCTCGTCGTTCTTCGGCAGGAAGCCCAGCACCACGCGGCTCGGCAAGCCGAGACTGCGGGCCATAAGCGCCATCGCGGAAGCGTATTGCTCGCTGTCTCCAACCATCGCACTGCCGGCGAGCAGCTGGTCGATACGATAGTTGCCGTGACCGGCTCTGGATGGGTAATCGCCATTCAAACCATGGGAGAACCAGCCGGATTCCCTGAGCTTGTCGGCAAGAGACTGCGCGGCCTCGCCGCCCTTGGACTGGCCGCCCGCAATCGCGGTGGCCAGCTTATCCACGCAATCGGGCACATCCTCCGCCTTGGGCTGGCTGATGGAGGAAGCATTCGCCTTGGCGATCTCCTTATCCGTCGGCGTCCGTGGAATGACGCCGGTTTCCGTATAGGACAATCCCGGAGAGGTGCGCGAAGGGTAGATCGCCGACATGGTGTCGGTGTTGTAGTAGAACGAATCGGCGTCCGACGATGTGGCGAACTTCACGCTGGAAGCCGCGCCGGCCATCGGCAGCCAATAGTCGCTCAAACCGTCATCGACCGTGAATTTCGCGGTGAACCGCTTGCCGGTGGCGTTGTTTGTGATGGAATCGCCCACACGATGGTAGTTGGAGGAATCCGAAGCCATGGTGGAATCGGACAGGTTCCACACATTGCCGTCGAAACGGTCCATAACCGCCAAACGCACCGTGGAACCGGCCGGCAGATCGTCGACGGTCAGCAGCACATCGTCCTTATGGTTCTTGATATACGAACGCATGCCGCTCAACGGGCTGGTGTAATCGTACGGGCTCAGCGGCGGATCATAATGGTCGCGCAGAATGGTGCGGTTTTGCCCGACCACCAAGCATCCGCCGATCGCCACAGCCGAAGCCAGCAGCACGATGACTACGGAACTGAGCCAACGGCCCAATTCCAACAGTTTCCAACGCGCGCTGACCCAAACCACCAGCACGACCGCCATAATCGTGCCGATCGCCATACGGTAGAAGCCGCTCGACGTGCCAAGCAGCGCGCAGATCGCAAGATTCGCCATGACGGGAACGACCGCGACCATCGTAAGCCGGACATCCTCCGCAACCGCGAAGATACCGGCCAGCAGCGCGGCCCACAGGCAGATCGTCCACACGGCGAGCAGCGAGCCGTCGCCGGTGCCGGTCGGCGGGTCGATGGCCAGCAGGTATTTGAACGAGCCGAGCATCCGCATCCACCCCTGCGTCAACGTGCGCAATGTGGGAATGACATGGGCGATGGTGGTGCCATTCAGGAAGATGACCGGGCCGACCACCAGCTGCGCACACGCCATGAACAGCATCTGCCACCACAGGCGCAACGCGGGAACGAGACCGGCAAGCGCCACGAGCGAGCCGATGATGGTGGCGGGGATTGCGGCGCTCGTCCAAGACAGGGCGGAGCCGTATACGTCGATGAGGTTGCTGGCTGCGGCGATGGTCAGCAGGGCGGCGACCGTGAGGCTTGCGTATTGCGCGGCGTGTGGCTGGTTGGTGTTGGGCATGGCTGGGGACTTGCCGCTGCGGGACATCCAGATGACGGAGTGGGTGGAGTTCGCCCATGAGCCGGTGCCTGTGCCGGTCGCCATGCCAGTGTTGGTGTTGGCGGAGTTGGTGCCTGTGCCGGTGAGGTTGCCGGTGAAATTGCCGGTGTTGGTGAATGTGGTGCTCATGCCAGCACCCCCATGATCATGGGGAGGTCGTTGAGGTCTCCCACGGTTGCCAAGGTGAAGTCGGAGTAGCGTTTGATGGCGCGCGGTTGGCCGGTTGCGGCTTGAAGCACCACGCAGGTTGCGGAGCGGGGGAGTGCGAGGACCATGTGTTTGATGTCGTCGATGGTTTTGAGCCTGCCGACGGTGAAGAAGTAGAAGGATGCGTCGGGGGCATGTTCGAGAGTGGTTTGCGCGAGGTTGGGATTGTCGTCGATGTCAGGGTCGATGCCGCTGCAGCCATCGAGAAATTCCGTGGCGTTGCGCGGAATGGCGTGCGTGGAACCGGCATGCGCGGTGACTGGCCGGTTCTGCTGCAGGCATTGCACGCCGATGGAGGCGTGGACGGATACGGCCAGTTCGAATTCCTGGGAATCGATGTAATCATCCGGGTTCACGCTGATGGTCAGAGCGGTGTCGGTACGGCGGGTGGCTTCGTATTGGCGGATCATAAGCGATCCGGTTTTCGCGGAGCTGAGCCAATGCACGTTGCGTACGTCATCGCCGGGCTCGTATTCGCGCAGGCCGTAGAAGTCGAGGTCGTCGTCGACGATTTCGCCGCTTGGCTGGCCTTCCAAATCGCGTGGAATGCCGGCGTTCAGGGTGCTGAGCAGCACGGTCTGCGGATGAATGAACACGTTGATCTGGTCCACGAGTTTCTTTTCGTGGCGGATCAGACCGAACGGGTCGCCTTTGCGGATGGATAGCGGGCCGATGGGCAGCACCGCGCGGCTGACGGCGGTGAATTCCACAGTCGTCTGGCGTGACTGTCCTGCGGCGAGCATGGGAATGGCGAACCGTTCGTGGTTGTCTCCGATGGGCAGGTCGCCGCGCGCCGACGTGGTGGGGGTGCGGCCCGGATTGTCCACGCAGACGTCGACTTTCACCGTGTCTGACACCGTGACGCGTCTGCTGGACACGTAGATGGTGGCTTGGAACGAGGTGTTGCCAAGGGAAAGCATGACCGCCGCGGCCAGCATGACCGCGAACACCACCGCCATGGCCAGCAGCTCATGCCACCCCAGCAGGACGAACGCCACCAGCGAGGCGACGGCGAGCGCCGCCACCGCCCAGCCAAGCGGCGACACGTATGAGGTGGCCAGTCGCTTGATGCGATGTTTGAGGCGGCGTAGGGATCGTTGGATGGTCCGTCTGCGCTGCACTGTGTGCGAATGCCGCATTCCTTGACCTTTCGGATTGTGTGGTGCGTATGCCGGGGTGGATTGTGTTTCAGGCGTTGGCGCCCAGGGTTGGGGCCGGCACGTCTTCGAGGATCTGGCCGATCATCTGTTCGGGGGTGTTTCCGGCGAAGGTGGCTTCGGCGGTGAGGGTGATGCGGTGCGCGAGCACGGGTACGGCGAGGTTTTTGACGTCGTCGGGCACTACGTAGCCGCGGTTGTCGGAGGCGGCCCATACGCGCGCGCAGCGGGTCAAGGCGAGCGCGCCTCGCATGGAGGAGCCGACTTGGATGCGTTCGTTGTGGCGGGTGGCTTCCACCAGTCGCACGATGTATTCGAGGATCGCGTCGTCGAGATGCACGGTTTCGCTGATGTTGCGCATGCGCAGCACGTCTTCGCCGGTGAGCACCGGATGCACGGTGGCGGCGCGGTCGGTGACGTTGACCTGCTTCAGGATGTTGACGCTCACGTCGTGGCTTGGATAGCCGATGGTGGTTTTGATGAGGAAACGGTCCATCTGCGCTTCCGGCAGCTTGTAGGTGCCGAGCTGTTCGATCGGGTTCTGGGTGGCGATGACCATGAACGGCTGCGGCACCGGGTGGGTGACGCCGTCGACGGTGACCTTCTGCTCTTCCATGACTTCGAGCAGTGCGGACTGTGTTTTCGGTGAGGCGCGGTTGATTTCGTCGGCGAGCACGATGGACGCGAAGATCGGGCCTTCGCGGTATTCGAATTCGCCGCGCTTCTGGTCGTAGTAGGTGACGCCGACCACGTCGGACGGCAGCAGGTCCGGGGTGAACTGGATACGTTTGAACGACATGTCGATGGAGTTGGCAAGGCCTCGCGCCAGCTGGGTTTTGCCGGTGCCCGGGTTGTCCTCGAGCAGGATGTGCCCGCCGACCACCATGGCTGTGGCGCATTGGCGGATGGGTGCTTCCTTGCCGACCACGACCTGGGAGACGTTGTCTACGAGCTTGGCGAACTTCTCATGGAATTCGGTGATGTCTTTGCTGGGTGCGGTCATCATGGACGTGTCGACGACCGGCTGGGATTGTTTGACGGGCTGTACAGGCTGGCTGGGCTGGACGGGTTGGGTTGGCTGGACGGGCTGCTGCGCGGGCATTGCGACTGCCGGATTGGCGGCCGGTTGGCGAAGGTTCTGCGGCATCGGCTGACGGAACCGCGGCTGGTTCGGCGTTGCCGGGGCGGACTGTTGCGGCAACGCCGGTTGGGCGGTGCCGTGCGCGCTCAGCAGCGTGCCCTCCGGATCCTCATCGGCTTGCGGCTGCTCCGGCAGATTCGGCGTGTGGAACGCCGGCTGCTGCTGGCCGGGTTGGCTGGGAACGCTTGGATTATGGCCGATGGAACCCAGCTGGGTGGCATCATCGAAATCGTTGCTCATGGGTTGCTCCTTGCTTGTTGTGTTGCTCGTGTGGATGGTTCGTTGTGTTTGCGATTGCTGTGATCGTCCGTTTCACCATCTGGCGTAGTAGGCCAGGCCGCGGATCCAAGGCTTGGATGCGCCGTCGACGGTGGACAGGGCGACGGAGGATGCCACAGGCCGGTCATTCCGCGTGGCCGCTTCGCCTTCCGTGGACGCGTCAGAATCCGATGGCTCCGACGGTTTTGATGGTTCTGAAGGTTCCGACGGTTCGGGTTTCGGCGTGGGAGCCTTGTACCTGTCATGGTCCAGCAGTGTGCCGCCATTGTCCTCGTTGTTGAGCGCGGTGTCGGTGCCCACCACCTTCGCCTTCCACGCGTAATCGACTCCGGTCGGCAGCACATCCTTGACGTTCAGTTTGTCGGAGCCCAATACCCAGGCGACGTCATAGGATTTGCCGTCCGCGGTGAAGGTGATCACGGTTCTGCCGGGCTGGCCGTACATGTTCACCGATCCGCCGCTGACCTTGATGATGTTCGGATCATTGGCGTCCCACGTCAGCATCGGCGCCTTGACGGCGGCCTTCACCTTGCGGACGTATGCCGGATCGGCCCTGCCGGACTTGGAGGTGCTTGCCGCGCCATTGAAATGCTGCGTGACGGAACCCGAGGAACAGAACTGCCATTCCTTGAGCGGGAAATCGTGCGATCGTTCGGAAGCGCCGGCATGGTAGGAGCCGAGTCCGTCCGCGCTCACCGTGAACCCGTCGGCGTGGCCGTTCTCCTTCCAACTGACTACGCACACGTCGTCATGCCCCTTGACGCTGACCGATTCGGGCGCCTTCACCGCGTATTTCGGTGTGAAACGTACGGTCGAATCGTCACTGGTCGTTTTCTCCTTGCCGACCACCGCCGCCTTGATGGTGTATTCCCTGGTGTTGAGATCATGGTCCGGAATCTTGAAATCGTAGGATCCGGAACATCCGTCGATGCTTGCGCTGACATCTCCGGAAATCTCGACGGCCTTGCATCCCGCGTTGCGGGTGTTGCCCACGGATTCGACGGTGACGGTTCCCGTGGTGTCGTCGTTCGTCACGGAGATCTTCGGCGCATCGGGCTTGCCCCACGGCTTGACAGCGTCGGACGCCTTGGACGGTTGGCTCCAATTCACCTTGTTGTGGGCGCGTACCGTCGCCGTGTACGAGTCGCCGTCGGAAATCGCGTTGTTATCGAAAACAAAATCGATTCCGGTGGAATTTGTCGTCTGCTTGGACGGCGCGTTCCTGCCGGACAAAGTCACCTCGTAATTGTTCACCGACGAGAAATTGCCGTCCGGAGCCTTCCACGTGACGCTCACCGTGTTGCCCTTCACACTGGCCGTCACATCCGTCGGCGCATCAGGCAGCTTGTCCGGCGTGCCCTCGACGGCGTTGGAATCCTTGGACCAGCCGACCTCGTTCCTGGCCTGCACCTTGAACGAGTAGGTCTTGCCGTTCTTCAACCCGTCGATGAGACAGGAGGTTTTCTGCCCGCACGAGCGCTCGCCGGACGCGTCTCCGCCCCACATCACCTTGTATTCGGTGATCGGGCTGCCGTTGGCCGAACCGGCCGTCCAGCTCAGATTCACGGCGCCATCCTGCGGGTCGCCGGACACCGCGGAAAGCAGCGGCGCATCAGGCTTGTCCATCACCGAAACGCTGATGGTGCCGGTCACCTCACGTTCCTTTGTTTTGGTGGCGTCGCGCACGGTGACGACCACCTTGTTGGTGTTCGCGCCGATGTCGGAAGCCGCCCTGATGGACACCACGCCGTTGGACGGGCAATCCACCGTCAGCTTCGACGCGCCATCGGACGTGCATCCGGTCACCGTCAGCGGAGTGTCGGGGAACGGATTGTACGCGTCGGACAGCAGATTCACCTGCTCGCTGGAACCGGCCTTGATTTTCACGGTCTTCTCGGTGACACGGGCGAGCGGCCTGTTGGACGCGGTGACGCGCACGGTCATACCGGCGCTCACCGTACCCTTCGCATATTTGATCGAGACGGGCACGCTCACTGTGGTGTCCGGCGTGGCCGTCTTGTCCGCGGACACGGTCAACGTGCCGGAGGGAGACACTCTGGCATCCACACTGCCGGAATTCACGCCGCCGGAATACGAGTACTGCTTCTCATCCTCGTACAGGCCCGACGCCGAATGGGTCAGCGCCGTCAGATCGATGGTAGTGGCCTTCTCGCCGGCCACCACATCGACGGTGGAGGATGAGAACGTCGGCGGCGGAACCTCACGTCCGATCACCGTGATCGGAAGCGTGAGCACCGCCGAATTGACGATCTTCACCTTGTCGTTCTTGTCTCGCTTGCCGTCCACCGCGGTGAAGGTGATGGACGCGGGACCCGCGTAATCCTTCGGCGCGGTGAACCTCAACGTCTGGTCGTTGACGTACAGGTCGCCGTCCGCGGCCTTCGTGGCGCTCACCGAATCGGCGCCGTCCACATACGCGGTCTTGCCCGCGCCCACACGCACGTAGTCGGCGATGTTGATGGTGATGGTCTCACGCGCATTGACCTTCAACGCCGGCGCCTTCGGACGTAGAACCGGCGGAAACACGCCATATGCGGGCACTTGGATGAACGCGGTGGACGTGATGCCGTACGTCGTGTTCGTGACGGTGTACGGCACCGCGCGCGCCTCGTCGGTCAGATCAACGGTGATGATGGTGGAATCCTTGCCGCCCTTGACATGCGCATGGTCGGTCGCGGAAGGATCCACGCCCACCTGAAGCTCGTCGGCGGTGCCGGACGGATTGGCGATCCACTGCGAAACGTCCACGTCCACGGATTTCTTGTCGATCGTGGCGGCGGCCGGAACACGGTAATCGTACGCGGTCGGCGGGTCGATGGCGGCGTTCTCGTCGACATTCACCGTCAACGTCGCCGAATCGGACAGGCCGGCCTTGTCCTTGACGGTGTAGACCACGTAATACGTGCCCGCCTGCTTCGGCGTGGTGAACGACAGCATGTTGTCAACGACCTGAATGCCGCCGATGCCTTGCGATTCCACGTCCTTGGCCACGGTCAGATCAGTATTGTCCCCGGAAATGTCGTTCTGCGCCACCGGCACGGTGGCCGCGGTGTTCGGACGCAGCGTGATCTCGTCGTCGCGCGCGTACACACCCGAATCGGCTCCGGATTTGAACACGCCCACACGCACCTGCGCGGTGGCCCTCTGACCGGTCCAATCCTCCACGGCGTAGGAGAACGTGTCCGTTCCGGACGAATCGGCATACGCCTCATACACCAGATACGTGGCGCCCACCTCGCTGATACGGCCCAGTTTCGGCGCTTTGTTGCCCAAGCCGAGCAGCTGCACGTCATCGCCGTCAGCGTCGATGCCGGTGAGCGTGATCGGAATCTGCACCTTCTGACCGGCCGCCACCTGCGCCTCGACGTCGGACGGTGTCGGAGCCGCCTTGTTGGACGCGTCCTTCTGATGCACGTTGATGGTGATGGTGGCCGAGGCCGCGTTGCCGAGATTGTCCTTCACCGTGTAGGTGACGGGGAAGGAGCCGGTTTGTCTGGTGGCCTGATAGCGCACGGTGTCGCCGGACACGAACACCAGACCCTTGAACGTGTTCTTGTCATACTGCAAATCGTTCTGCAGGCTCACCGTGGTGCCGTCGGAATACGTGACATGGTCGAGCACGTCCACGGACACGATGCCTTCGGTGCGCACCTGTGTGGTGATGTTCTCGGCCTTCGGCACGGAATTCGACGTGGTCAGCGCCGGCGGCTGCAGGACGATGACGCCGGTCGACGATCCGGCCGTGTTGGCCACGGTGTAGGAGATCCGCACCGGCTCGGTAGGCACCTGACGCGCGGTGATATAGACGCGCTTGTTGCTCACCACACCGGTTTTGATGCCGCTTTGCGCGTCCGCGGTGACGCTGGTCACCGACAGCACGCCGCCCATCGGGTCGACGTCGTTGGCAAGCGGCTCCACGATCGCGGTATTGTCCGCGCCGAGCAGCGCCACATCGTTCGCCGCGATCGGCTTGGCGGCGTCTCCGGCCACCGCCTGCACCTCCACACGAGCCAGACCGGTCGACGGAATGGAACCCTGCGTGATGGTGTACGGCACATAGTAGGTGCCGGGATTGGAGGCGGTGAACGTGATCGACATGTCGGTGGCGTTCATGGTGGTGGCCGCGCCGGACGGCGTCTCCACCGCGGTCAATTCGGCCGGTTCGACGGACGTGCCGTGCACGTACGGCTTGAGCGCGATGGTGGTGCGGGTGTCGGGCGTGGTCTGTTTGACCACGGGGTCGATGACCGCGCCCAGCGTGTTCGCCGGCTTCACGGAGAAGTAGATCATGCCGGTGCCGGTCTGCTGGCCGTCGGACACCGTGACCTCGATGCCCGCCCTGCCGGACGACATCGAACCGGCGTTGAAGACCAATTGTCCGTCGGCTCGCGTGGACACCGTCACCTGATCGGTGTTCTGCGGCGATGCCGACACCAAGGTCAGCGGATTGCCGTCGGGGTCGGAGAAGCTGCCCAACGCGTTCGCGGTGTACGAAGCACCCTGCTCCACGTCGATTTCCGGCGGAGTGTCGCTCTGCAGCGGCGCATGGTCGTCGCCGCCGGCCAGCGTGAGCGACACGGTGGCGCTGGACGTCTGCCCGCGCCCGTCGGAAATCTCATAGCTGAAGGACACGTTGCCCGCGGCGGCACCGGAGGCGTCGAGCTGCAGATACCGGCCGTCATAGACGGGGGAGACGGTGATGTTCGCGCCATCCGGAGCGCTCACCGACGTGATGCGCAGCACGGAACAGTCGGTCTGCTCGTCGTTGCGCAACACGTCGAGAATCTGCTGCGATCCCACGCGCGCGCCGAACGAATCGTCCACGGCCTTGATCTGCCCCGACTGCGCCGAACAGTTCTTGCTGAAATTATGCTGGTTGTTGGCGCTGTCGTTGTTCTGCTGCTGTTGCTTCGACTGCTTGGTCTCCACCTTGTTCCACTGGATTTTGATGACCTTGGTGGACTCCTGCGGATTCCACACATTGCCGTTGACCACGTCGTTGAGCACCACCAGACGATGGTTGGTGCGGAACACGAGCTGCGAGGTGGGATTGACATCTTCCAACGAGGAAAACTGTGCGTCCTTGTCGTTCGCCGCGCACACCCTGATGTAATTGTTGGCCTTCTGCGCCCACGCGGCGAACACGCAGCCATTGGTGGACACCGGCTGCGCGGCATCGCCCTTGCCGGCATTCGGCAGCTGCGTGACCTTTTTACTACCCAAATCGACCATGGCGATGCCCCGCGGCGTGGAAACCGCCACCCAGCCAGTCTGCCTGCCATCCGTGGACGGCGCCTGCAACGTCGCCTGACCCTGCAGGCCGATATCCGCGCTGCCCTTCGGCCAGAACACCTTGCCGGCACCGGCTACGACCGGCGTCTTGCCGACCACGGTGAACGATTCGACATTCGTGGCGCCCTTGATCGTCGCATCCTTGCCGGGCGTTCCCTGAGGTCCGTCGACACTGAGCACCGCGCCGTCGGACGCGCGATAGCCGTAGACGACACCGTCATGCGTCACCGCGATACGGCCACCCGACCCCAGCTTCATCTTCGGCGAATCGGTGGTCGGATTCATGGATTTCACATCATCGGCGGACCCGACCCACACATTGCCCGTCTTGACGTTGATGAACGCCGCGGTGTTGCCTCCGACGACGGTCCGCATATCCGATTTGATGGTGGTGTTGCCGCTTTCGCTGACGGTGGAGGCCTCGATGTTGCTGGCCTTCGTACCTTCGGAGATCACGGTGGAGCCATCATGCTGGGCCACGTCGAACCGGGCCGCAGTGGAGGCGACGCCCGCATCGGCGTCCCGGTTGCGCACGTTGAAACGGGCGGCCTTGCGGTCCTTGAGCGAAGTGACCCACACGGTGCCATCGTCGAGCTGCACGTGACGTTGCGTCACCGAACTGACGATGACGGCCCCGGCGACGATGCCCAGCAACAGCAGCAGCATGACGATCGGCGTGATCCACCGGCGACTGCCGGAAGGCAGCAGCTTGCGCAGCATCGACCCGAATCGCAACTGCCGTTCGTACGATTGCGCCGACTGGTTCTCGGCGTTCCTATGCTTGCTCATCGACTGGCTCTTCCCTGATTGTGCCCAAACTTTGCTTGACCGCGCATCCGACCGCATGCGCCTACCTGTTTGCCCGCATGCATGCCGGGCTGTATTGGTTCGTATCGGTTCATGTCACCCGCATCCGGCCGCAAACTCACGGCTTGGCCGCGCACGCGATCATGGGATTCTCGGACATCTGCCGGTCCGCGCGAACCAGACTCACCTGCACGCACGTCTGCGCGCCGTCGGCCGGATCGATTTCGATACGCGTCGACTCCGTGGTGGTGCCCTGCGCGTTCGGGTCGGTTCCCGAATCGCCGACCAGCGACCACGCGTACGAATCGCCATCCTTCGGAGAAGGATTGACCCACGTGAACCGCACTTTGCCGTCGGCGGTGTATTCGCCCGTAAGATCCTGCACGCTCGGCACACTGCCCGACGTGATCGCCGAATCGGGATCGTCCTCGGCATGGTTCTGGGTGCCATGGTTCTGCACCTGCACCTTGCTGTTGTCGGAAGCCGCATCCATATTCGGCATGACGACGGTGACGAACGCCAACGCCATCACGACCACGGCGGCCGCCGCAGCAACCGTGACGGCCAACGGCTTCACCCACCGGGCATGCTGTTTCGCAACCGGGGCGGACTGGTCGAATGTGGAAGTCTGCGCGTACATGTTCTGCGGATAATCCGGCACACCCTCGACGGTGGTCTGCACGGCACGGCCATACAAGGCCTGTTGCACGCGCTGCATGTCGCGCGCGAACTCCAACGCGGAATAGTAACGATCCTCGGGCGTACGGCTCAAGGCCTTACGCAACACCCGTTCCACTTCGGCCGGCACGTCGGGACGGTTGAGCTTGGGCAGCGGATTGTTGAGAATGACGGACTTGAGCCGTTCGGCCCGCACCTGCCGTTGGGAATCGCCCAGCACATCGGCGTAGAAATACTCGTACGGCGATTGGCCGATCAGCATGGCGAACAGCGTGGCGCCAAGCGAATAGATATCGGACGATTCATTGCCGCCACCGCCTTGGGCAAGCACCTCCGGCGCGGCCCACGCGATGGTGAAGCCGACACCCGGACGCCCATAGACGGACCCGGCGATGCCGAAATCGGCGAGCATGGGCATATTGTGCGCGTTGATGAGAATATTGCTGGGCTTGATGTCTCGATGGATGATGCCTTTGCGATGCGCGGTGAACAGCGCGCTCGCCAGATCGATACCGACGGTGAGCATCTGGTCGGCGGTGAGACGGCCATGCTCGAGGAACGTCTTGTAATTGCCGCCCGGAGCGTATTCGAACACGGTGTAGCCGCGCCCGTTGACGGTCACGCCGTTCTCATAGACGGAAAGAATGTAGGGGTGTGTGGAGATCTGCCCCATGAAATTCGCTTCGGAACGGAAGCGGACCGCGGCACGTGGGTCGAGCGTGTTCTTGCTGATTTTGATGGCCACCTGACGGGCCGGGGAAAGCTGCTGGTACAGGTACACGTCGGCTTCGGAACCGGAGCCCAGCCGTTTGATCAGTGTGTAGCCGGGAATCTGAGGGGGAATGCTCCTTGAGGCTTCCATGCTTCCTCTTTCCTGTAGTTCCTGCCCGGTTCCGTGCGTTGCGTCTATGCTTCGACCGTACTCGTCGTCATGGGCAGGCCGTCTGTTCGCTGTTGAACCTTCCCGGGCTGCGCCGCTAGTCAATCTTATTGGTGGCGGTGTCCGAAAAACTTTGTAGAGGGTATCGATGTCCATATATAAAGATGGCGGTGTCCACGATGACGTTTTCAGGACGGCTTCGGACGATGATATGCGATTCGTGGCCGGACCGTTCGGCTAAGCTGGGGAGACATGATGGATGTGGACGATCTCGATGGCGCGACATTGGTTGCGGGGGCACCCCGCAGCGGCAAGACCCGGTTCGCGCTGGACATGCTGGTCGCCGCGATGAAGCGGCATGGCGACGCGTACGCCGTGATGACGGTCTCCGGCAGACAGGTGGCCGACCGGCTCGGCGACACCGTGATCCGCGAACTGTCCGCGATCTCGCAGGCACGCCCCGTCACCACCCTGCCAGCCGTCGCGTTCCGCATCATGAACGCCGTGCGATCGCATGCCGGACAACCCCTGCCGAAACTGCTCAACGGGGCCGAACAGGACGTGGTCATCCGCCGCGTGCTCGCCAAGCATGCCGAACATGCCGAGCACGGCGACGAATGCTCCACCTGCGCGCTATTGCGCACCTACTTCGTGGTCGCCGACTGGTCGGGCATGGTGGTGGACGACGCCACCGACGCCTTCGCCAACCAGCTGCGCGACATGCTTGCCCGCATGAACGAGATCGGCGCGAAACCGGAACTTGAAGACGCGCTGATTTCCCGCGCTGCCGACGAACACGGCACGCTTGACGAACGACGCGAACGACTGCGCGTGCAATGGCGGCTCGCCTTCGCGCTGCGTGCCGAATACAACCAGGCCATCAACGAGGCATATCCGGACCAATACCGTCTCGACGCCTCGCAGCTCATGATCGACGCCGCGGCCGCCGTGAACGAAGCCGAAACGTCCGACCTGCCGAAACTCGTCATCGTCGACGATTTCCAGGACGCCACACTCGCCGGCTTCGACTTTCTCACCGCATTGCGCAACCGTGGCGTGCGACTGCTGCTCGTCGGCAACCCCGACGAGGCGGTGCAGACGTTCCGCGGATCGTACCCTGAATATCTGTTCAACATGGCGCAATCGCGATTGGGCGCGCGACTGGTACGGCTGGAACCGTCCCATATGGCCGAAGGCACGGACCTGGCCGCGGTGGCGAGCCGCGTGAGCCTGACCATCGCCAGCACGGAATCGACCGACGACGCGCTGGCGAACCGCCCCGGCAAAATGCCGGCCATCGCCATACCGGAGACGCACGACGGCAGTCTTGAAGCCGCGATGTACCGTTCCACCGTCGAAGAACTCGACGACGTGGTGTGGAAAATCAAAACCGAACATCTCGAACACGGCCGCGACTGGAACGACATGGCCGTGATCGCCCACGACAACGCCACCGTGCGCACGTTCGGCGAACGGCTACGCGCCGACGGCGTGCCCGTACGCTATTCGAGCGTGACCCGCCCCCTCAAGGACGAACCGTTCGTGCAGGGCCTGTTCTCCATGATCGAACTGGCCGAACTGAAACGGCAAGGCATCGCCACCTCGTCCATGAACCTCGACACGGCCGGCGCATACGTGCGCTCACGCGTCGCATCAATCATGAACTCGCCGCTGATCACCACCCCCGGCGAACGTCCGGCTCGGCTGTGCGTGGTCGAATCGGCGATGAACGCGCTCGGCTCGCTGGCCACGGTTTTGCATGACGATACAGCCGATCCGACCACGTCCGACACGTCCGGACGCGCGCTGCTGCCACAGCTGATCGACGATTGGAACGATTACGTCGAAACCTTCCACACCGCACGCGTGGCGGCATCGGCGTCGGACACGGAAAACGCTGCCGACATGGGCCTGCCGGCAATCGACACCGACGACCGGCTGATGACGGGAGAGCGTGCCGCTGAGGACGCGGACGAACCATCCTTCGGCATGAACGCGCTGTACATCCTGCTATTGGAAGGCGACACCGACCGCGTGCTCGACGCGATCGCCTCCGTACTGGGCCGCAAAGACCCCCAAGCGCAAGCCTTCGCACGCCTGTGGAAAACGCTTGACGATACCCTGCGGTCGGAGGCACGCCTGACATCCCACGAACCGCAATACATGCTCGACTGTGCATGGCAGGCGTTCGGCAAAGCCGAAATCTGGCAGAAAACGGCGTTGCGCAACAACGCCGAAGGCCGCGCGGCCAACGACCGGCTCGACACTGCGATGCGCCTGTTCAGCTACGCGTCCGGCGGCGAATCGAACGGCGTGACGGCAGCGCACACCATCGACGCGTTCATCGAACAGGTCCGCGCGCTCGCCATCGAAGCCGACTCCCTGGCGCACACCGCGCCGATCGATCAGGCCGTGACGCTCACCACGCCCGCCGGAGCTGCCGGAAAACATTGGAAACTAGTATTCATGCCTGCGTTCCAACAAGGCCAATGGCCGAACCTCGCGCCGCGCAACACCCTGTTCGGCGGGGAGGAACTCGCCGACATCATGCTGCATGGACGACTGTCCGACGACATCGTCACCTCCGCAGGCCGCGAAAACGCGCAGCTCGCCGCGGTGCTCGCCTCCGAACAGAAAAGCCTCCTTGTGGCGCTCACCCGCGCCGATGAGCGCGTGACGGTAAGCGCGGTCCTCAACGAAGACCATGTGCCGTCCGACTTCCTCTACGGCTACCTGCCGGAATGGTTCGACCGCGACCGGGATGCCGATGCGGAAACACGCGTGTACACGGCGGTCGGCGAGGCCGGCGAATACGCGGGACTGGAGGCCGACCCGCGTGGCCTGGTCGCCGCCGCGCGAAGCGTGCTGGCCCATGCGCCGGCCGATTCCCCCCAAGCGCGCGATGCCGCGCAAGCCTTGGCGTTGTTGGCATCGCATGGCATCGCCGCCGCGAATCCCGACAATTGGGCGTTCCTTACGGAACATGCGGGAGCCGACGATATGACGGAAATCGACGGCAAGATGGAATCTGACGGAAAAACGGAGCATGCCGACAAGGCGAAGCTTATCGAACAACCGGAATCCATCGAAAAAACAGACGGCCAATCCGACGTGGTCACCCTTTCTCCATCCGCCGTGGACAGTTTGTGGGCGTGCCCGGTGTGCTGGATGCTGGAGAACCGTTTCGCCGGCCCACGCATGGGCAGCGCGGCCACCAGCTTCGGCTCGCTCATCCACGCCGTCGCGCAACAGGCCACCGAAGCCGGCCTCGACCTGCCCCAAAACCACACCGCGGTAAGCGACGAGGACAACATCGACGAAATCACCCAATGGATGATCAGCCGATACAAGACCCTACGTGGCGACCTCAACGCCATCGACGATCCCGAGGAACGGTACAAGGCGCTCGGCAAGGACGCGAAAGCATCGGTCGCATTGCGCAACATCGCCACATATTTCGTCAAGTCGAACCGTACGGGATACCCGTCGAACAACACCGAAACCATCACCGTGGGAACATTGGACCATGCCGAAGCGGAACGGCAGTTCGCCGCGCGATTCGACTTCGACGACATCCTCGACGCCTACAACGCCATCGACGGCAACGCTCCGATCTCCCGCGACGAACTCATCGCCATCATGGGCGCGCTCGTCGACGGCTGGCCGGAAACCGGCATGAGCGACCGGCTCACCGTACGCCTGTCGGGCAGAATCGACCGTCTTGAACACCGCCGTACCGCAGACGGCCGCGAACAGGTACGGCTGATCGACTACAAAACCGGCAAAGTGCCAAACGGACGCTCCCTGTTCAGCGACCTGCAGCTCGTCTGCTACCAGCTGGGCCTCGCATTCCCGGAACACGGCGGAAAACGCGGCGCGCAGGCGATCGCAACCATGCCGGACATCACCCAAAGCGCCCTGTTCCACGTCATGGAATACGCGGCACCCGCGCCACGCAAAGGGCAAGGCGACGAAGCGTACCACCAGCAGGCGCTGTTCTCCGGCGGAAGCATCAACGCGGGCGATTTCATACCCCGCAAATACGTGCCCAAAATGGCCAGCGTCTTCACCAGCGGCCTCGACGACGTCGAACGGCCGGCGCAGGTCAGCGAAGAACATTGGAAGCAACTTCTGGAATCGCGGTCGAAGATGACGGTATGGTCGCTGACCATGATCTCCCGCGTCTTCTATGCGGCCGCGGCGAGCCGGGCCACCCGCATCACCGCGCGTCCGACCACGGAACACGTCGGATACTGCAGAACGTACGGCAGTGGGGTCTGCCCGGCCTGCCAAGGCGAGCAGAACACCGTATTCGAAAGGACCGTGGCATGAACGGGAGCAACGGTATGAACGGAAGCATGTCAACGAACGGGGCCACAGCAAAGGGCGATGCGATGGGCACTGTGCCGGCCGCCACGCCGAAATTCACCGACAGTCCGGAACAGGCCGCCGTCATCCAAGCCCCCTCATACGAGGACGTGGTCGTGGTGGCGGGCGCCGGCTCCGGCAAAACCT